>Ga0115104_10128736_pt1 | contig 13683 bp, 7 predicted proteins | sample CN18umnscriptome_2_FD_89649 | JGI IMG/M metagenome (GOLD analysis project Ga0115104, IMG submission 89649) | Marine eukaryotic communities from Pacific Ocean to study complex ecological interactions - CN13ID_70_C50_10m_0.8um Metatranscriptome... | ecosystem: Environmental > Aquatic > Marine >...
CTCCTACTTCAACAGCAGCTAACGAAAAAAACATAAACAGATTATAACTAGACGTGAATAGTGCAGATTTTTTGTTCCCTACTTATTACTTATACCTAACCCTGGAATTTAGGTACAGTTTAAAAAAATATTTCGACTAAATTAATTTTTAGAAAGAAAAAAAGTTCCTAATCATGAACCTTTTTTACTAAGTTCATGATAAGGAACAAATTTAAAATTGTTAATAACTTGATGGTCTACCTTTTAAAATTGCATCTGATAACGCAGAAATAATTAGTTTAATTGAACGTACAGCATCATCATTTGCTGGGATTGGAATATCAACAACGTTTGGATCACAATTAGTATCTAAAATAGAAATTATCGTAATACCTAGTTTTTTACATTCAGCAATAGCTGTCGCTTCACGTTTTGGATCAACAACAATAGCAATATCGGGTACTTGCATCATATTGGTCAAACCACCTAGATTATGCTCTAATTTATCACGCTCACGGCGTAATAAAGCGGCTTCCTTTTTTGGTAAAGCATCAAGTTCACCACTTTCTTCCCTTTTATTTAAATCTCTAAGATATCCTACGCGTCCTTGAACAGTCGACCAATTGGTAAGTGTTCCTCCAAGCCAACGCTGGTTAACATAATGAGCACCACATTTTGTAGCTTCTTCTGCCATAATACCCGCGGCTTGTCTTTTTGTACCAATGAAAAGAAACTGCTTTCCTTCTTTTGATGCTTTTTGAACGTAATTGTAAGCGTGCGTTAATAGTCGTGCAGTTTGTACAAGATCTATTACATGTATACCGTTTTGTTCTGTATAAATGTACGGAAACATTTTTGGGTTCCAACGGCTTGATTGATGGCCAAAATGTACACCCGCATCTAACAGTTCTCCAAGTGTAACTAGTGTCATATTTTTTTAATGGGCTAAATAACTTTAAGCTTTTTTAGTTTTCATGTCGTTCTTTGACGAAAAACTTTTAAAAGTCTGTATTGCGGATTAAATTTTACGTGAGTAAAACTCAATAACGAATAATTCGTTTAATTTTAATGCAATCCATTCTCGATCGATAATTCCTAAAACTTTAGCAGTTAACGATTTTTTCTCGAATTCTAAATTCTGGGGAACATTTGATAAAGCCGGCTGCTCTAAGTTTCGGCTAACTAACTGTTTCGAAGCTACTGAATCTTTTACAGAGACTACATCTCCTGGTTGGCATTGGTAACTTGGTATAGAAACACAAGAGTTATTAACTGTTATATGCTTGTGACCTACAATTTGTCTTGCCGCAGCAATAGTCGGAGCCATACCTAAACGGAAAATAACGTTATCTAAACGCATTTCTAATAATTGTAAAAGGATATTACCTGTAGCCCCTTTAATTTTTTTAGCTTGCCTTATATAATTCATCAGTTGTTTTTCGCTTAATCCATAATTAAAACGAAGCTTCTGTTTCTCTTCCAGACGAATTGCATATTGAGTAAGCTTTTTTTGCGTAGCACCATGTTGTCCAGGTCTTTGTGAAGACTTAGGCTTTTTACTTGTTAATCCAGGCAAATCACCCAATCTTCTAGTAATTCTTAATTTTGCGCCAGTATATCTAGCCATAAAAACTCCCTTTTATATATGTCTAATTGGTTATTAACTAAATTTCTTAATATTTAAAATACTATATTTTAAAATAAAATTCAAAATATGTAAAAAAGTTTTTATTTAATTTTGACGTGAATTTAATACATACGCTTTTAGTCCGCCATCTAAAGATTGATTTGTTAAAAGTTTCATTCTTTTATCGTTACCTACACGCTTTAAATTATCAAAACTGTTAAAACCTGTACCTGCTGGTATTAGTCTACCAATAATAACATTTTCTTTTAACCCGTTTAGCCAATCCTTTTTCCCTTCAATAGCAGCTTCAGTTAGAACACGCGTTGTTTCTTGAAAACTTGCGGCAGAAATAAAACTATCGCTATTTAAAGATGCCTTTGTCAAACCTAAAAGCATAGGCTTATAAATTGGGGGTTCTTCTTTAGCTAAAAAAGCTGCTTTAGTTATTAACTCCGCTTGATTAATTTCAAGTATCTCACCTGGAAGCAACGTCGTGTCACCACCATTAGAGACGCGAACCTTTGACGTCATTTGTTTAACAATAATTTCAATGTGCTTATCCGCAATTTGAACTCCTTGGGATAAATATGTGCGTTGCACTTCATTAACTAAAAAAAGTTGAAGGTGCTTAAAACTTTTCTTACACGCTTCATGTACTGGGTATTTAGATTGATAATAGTTAAATAGCGTCTCTAACTTATCGTGAGGGCTTATTGGCCCGTCAGTTAACGGTTCTAGAAAATCAACGTATTTACCGTTACTAAAATTAACTTTTAAGCGAGGTTCTACATCAATTATCAGTGTTTCTGTAGAAGACTTTACAATTTCTAATTTTTTATTTTTTAAATACACCTGTCCCTCAGATGGAGCAAGTAAGCACCCGTTTTTTATTTTTCGAGCTTCTAAAATTTCTTCGACTTTAGGTAAACCTTGTACAATATCAACAGTTTTAAGTTTATCGTAAACTAGAGTAGCTAACATATCTGCTTTATCAACAAGAGAATTTGTGTCTACCCGTAAAATTGTATTTGCAGAAATTAAGTATGGACGACCTAATCGAATAAAAATCATGTTCTCTTCTATCTTATAAACTTGGCCCGCATATTTTGAACGAGTCTGAGAAGTTAATTGTGTACCAACACGAACAAGATCACCTTTGTTTACATAAATGGTTTCAACACCTTTATTAAAGAAACATTTTTTTATAAAATTGTCCTTTAGAATAAGCATTTCAATATTATTAGTGCTATTAAAGGCTGCTAATGTCCCACCAACATTTGTCAACATCTTAACTTTAGCAATTGTCGTATTAGGTTCTACATATTGATTGTTTTTAATTAATTTTTTTAAAATTACTTTTTCTTTTAAATTGGCATCCTTTAGATTAGACTCACTAACTCGTATTTTTTCAAATAAAGTTAATTTTAATTTGTAATGTGGATTTTCTCCTTTTAACGGTAAATAAGAAATTTTCGCGTTTAAATTTGTGTACTTATTTCTTATATCTAAAACAAGAAAAGTTTGTAATAGATCCACACCATTGGAAGATTTAACTCTTTCACTGTCTTTATAAAAAACTCTTTTTACTGTCCGAAATACAACGCTTCTGCTATTTTTATTTGGAAATAACCGATATTGTATAGAAAATCCTTTTTCTTGAGGGACCTTATACGTAATAACAGGTCGTAAAAGAATGTGTTTTACTCCTTGGAATTCTACGAATTCTAGATAAGAAAGTTTTTGAACAACTAAATTAGGTAAAAGCTGTTCCCCCGGTTGGATAAATCTATCACCTTTATCAAGTAAATAGGAATTAGTTTTTGTTATTTGATATAGTTCACCAGGTTTAACCAATAATTCGGAATTCTGTTCATCAATTTTTAAGAACCCATCAATTTTTGCAGAAATATTAGGCAAAAAAGTTGTTCCTTTTGTTACAAAAGTACCATCTTTAAATTTTAAATTTTCTAAGATGGAAGAGCTTAATTGGTGAGTTTCTTCGGGTACCCAATACAAAAACCCAGTAAATATTTTTTTTGCATTGCGTTTCTTTTTTGTATTGGAAGAATCAGTCGAGTAATAAATAATACCACCAGTGTCCGTTTTATATACATCCTCTTTTAAACATGCGATAGTTTGCCCATGCTTAAGTAATTGGTTTTCTCGAACGTTTAATTCAAATAATTTTTCAGTATTCGACGTTGTTAATTTAAAAGTACCAAAATTATTAGGCGATTTTACAAAAACCCCATTTTCGACACTCATCCAAGAATTTATAATATCAATTTCTTGATTGTTTACTAAGTTATCAAAATTAACAATTCCAGGATACTTATTGGTAATTTTTTGAGTCGCGATAGTTTGGTTAGGAACAAATTTTTGCCCTACATTAATATCTAAATTAGCCGAATTTGGTAAGATACATCGGTTACCATAAAGAACCCAAATTAAACCCGTAGTTTTACTAATTTTTTTAGTGGCGCCTTGAGCATCAATACTTTCTTTGATTTTTAAATTCTGGAAAAAAACTTCTCCTGATACTTCTGTATAAATATCTTTTCTATCTTCTTCTAGAATAAGATTTGCATCCTTTTTTATTTCTGCGACTACTTGGTTACAATAAACTTTTTGATTATTATTAGCTAATATCATGGCTCCTTTCGGAATAGCCAAAGAACAAAGAGTACTAGTTCCATTTTCAATAAATAATGTGGCATCTTCCATTAAATTAAAGCCCTTTTCGCCGTGAATCGTTCGAACGAGTGAAGTTGTTGATTTTAACTGAAATTTTAGAGTCCCTGTAAAAGGTGCACGAATTTGTTTTGTCAAATCTCCTGAAAACACACCACCTGTATGGAAAGTACGCATTGTTAATTGTGTGCCGGGTTCGCCAATTGATTGTGCGGCTAAAATCCCTACAGCTTCTCCTAAATCAATTATCTTTGAATAGGATAGATGCCAGCCATAACAATTACGACAAACAGATCTTAAAGCTTCACATGTTAATGGTGATCTTACTAGAACGTCGTCAAGTTTATATCTAATAATTTTTTGAATTAACTGTTTATCTATTTCTGTATTTTTGGGAATAGTAAGATTCTCGTTGGGTATAACTAATGGTTTTGCCAAAAGTCTACCAATTAATCGATCTTCCAGCGTCAATTCAGTTTTATATGTTTTGAACAAATCATCTAATGATAAATGTCCATATGTTAAACAATCTTCGTCACGAACAATAATATCTTGTGCAACATCTACTAAACGTCGTGTTAAATAGCCAGAATCTGCAGTTCGAAGTGCAGTATCAACAAGTCCTTTTCGCGCCCCATATGAAGAAATAATATACTCCGTCACTTTTAAACCTTCGCGAAAATTACTTTTGATAGGTAAATCAATAATTTGACCTTGCGGGTCGGCCATTAACCCACGCATACCTACTAGTTGTCTTACTTGAGAAATATTTCCACGTGCTCCTGAAAAAGCCATTATATACAATGGGTTTAATGGGTCACTTTCTCTAAAATAAGTTAAAACTTCGTCCTTTAAAGTATTATTAGCGTTATTCCAAATATCAATAATTTTTTGAAAACGTTCTACTGTTGTAATATTTCCACTACTATAGTTTTGTTCTGTGAGGTCAACTTCATTGTTTGTTATACCAATCAAGCTCCGTTTTCGAAAAGGTACACGAAGATCTTCGACACTTAAGGAAATACCAGACACGGTAGCATAATGAAAAGTTAAATTTTTAACTCTATCTGCTATTAATGAGGATCTTATAACTCCATAATTATGGAAAGTTAGGTACATCAACTTCTGTAATTTCTTTTTATTTATTACTTCGTTATTAAACATTGCTCCTTCTTCTAACTTTTGTACCATGATTCATTTTTCCAAATTTTAATTAACAATTTCTTCCTTACATTCAAAAGACTGGTTTAAAAGAATCCGCCCTGGAGTTGTTTTTAAATAAATTTGTAAAATATTCCCATTTAAGTCTTTTTTTATTTGGAATTCAGGTGATAAACATAAAATTTGATTATCAATTTTTCTTTCAATAAATTTTGAATTTCCCATTAACGATAATCCCTTTTCAGTATTTTCCAAACGAACCCAAACGAAAGTATGTAAATTTAGAACAGATTGCTTATACGCAGCAAGAACATCTTCAAAGCTATAAAAATAATGATCCTCTAGAGTTTGTTCTGTTGGGTTGTTCGCAGTTAAATAATAACAACCAAGAACCATATCTTGACTAGGTGTAAGTATCGGCTCACCTGTTGCAGGAGATAAAAAATTATTTGGTGCTAGCATAAGCATGCGAGCTTCTGCTTGCGCTTCTAAGCATAATGGAACATGTACAGCCATTTGGTCTCCATCAAAATCCGCGTTAAAAGCTGGACAAACTAGAGGATGAAGTTTAATTGCTCGACCTTCCACTAATGTAGGTTCAAAGGATTGAATACCCAATCGGTGTAAAGTCGGAGCTCGATTTAATAATATTGGATGACCTGCCATGACTTGTTCGAGAATTTCCCAGGCTAATGTTTCATTCTTTTGTATAATATTTTTAGCTGCCTTAATGTTGTTTACTAAACCTTCATAAATTAGTCTATGAATAACAAAAGGCTGGAAAAGTTCTATTGCCATTTCTCTTGGTAAACCGCATTGGTTCAGTTTTAGTTCAGGCCCTACAATAATTACTGAACGACCAGAATAATCTACCCGTTTCCCTAATAAATTTTGTCTAAAACGACCCTGCTTACCTTCGATAATGTCGGATAGTGATTTTAAAGGTCGATTGTTTAAACCAAAAACTGCCCGACCACGTTTTCCATTATCTATAAGAGCATCTACAGCTTCTTGCAGCATCCTTTTTTCATTTCGGATAATCAATTCGGGTGCCATAATTTCTTGTAGACGAGCTAAACGGTTATTTCGATTTATGACACGTCGATATAGATCATTAAGATCAGAAGTTGCAAAACGACCACCATCGAGTTGTACCATTGGGCGTAAATCTGGAGGAAGAACGGGTATAATGTCTAATACCATCCAGGAAGGTTCAGATTTAGAAGCTATAAACTGATCAATTACACGTAAACGTTTAATTAATTTTTCTCGATCTGGGTCTTTAGCTGACGGAATTAGTAATCTTAATTCCTTTGATTCGCTTTCTAAATCTAATTGAGTTAAAAGAGTTTTAATCCCTTCTGCACCAATTGAAATTTCTACGTCATCAATATCAGTATTAGTGGCATCAAAAACTTGCCAGTCAGTTTCAACGAGAAGTTGTTTATAAGAAAAATCACTACTTTCTCCAGGATTAACTATAACGTAAGAATTAAAGTAAACAATTTGCTCTAATTCTTTTAACGAAATGTTCAAAATCAAAGCGATTTTACTTGGTCTACCTTTTACGTACCAAACATGGGTTACCGGAGAAGCTAATTCGACAAATCCCATTCTATGACGTCGAACATTCGATTCAATTACTTCAACTCCACACCGTTCACAAATAATTCCTTTATATCTTACTCTTTTATACTTTCCACAATGACATTCCCAATCATTTACCGGACCAAATATACGTTCGCAAAAAAGACCTCCCATCTCAGGTTTTAGAGTCCTATAATTTATGGTTTCTGGTTTAACTACTTCACCAATAGTTTCTCCATTTGGAAGAACTCTTTCTCCCCAACTACGAATTCGCGACGGCGATGCTAAATTTATTTTTACATAATCAAAGGATCTTTCCGATTGCAACATAATTTTATATATATATAAATAGTTAAGAGATCTTAAAAAAGTTTAAAAACAAACCCCTGATTTTGAAATTGGGGAAAGCTTCTTATAAGGGTAATTTAAAATTTTGTTCGCCATTATTTGATGGGATGAGATTATTAATTAATAATGGGTTTTCTAAAATATCAGAAGGCTCACCCATCAGATTAATTTCATAATCGTTTAATTGTGAATCTTCCGAAACATTTAATTTATAAGTTGCTATATCTAAACATAAAGCTTGAAGTTCACGCATTAATACTTTAAAAGATTCTGGGATACCCGGTCTTGGTATAGGTAAACCTTTAACTATTGCATTTAGAGTTTCGTTTCGCCCTTGCATGTCATCAGATTTAATCGTTAAAAGCTCTTGTAATGTATATGCAGCACCAAAAGCTTCAAGTGCCCAAACTTCCATTTCACCTAAACGTTGACCTCCTTGCTGAGCACGGCCTCCAAGCGGCTGTTGAGTAACAAGTGAATAAGGACCTGTTGAACGTGCATGAATTTTATCGTCCACAAGATGAACTAGCTTTAACATATAAGCACGACCTATAGTTATTGGATTTTCAAAAAACTGACCTGTTCGTCCATCCCTTAACATCATTTTTCCAGGATGTTGGTTTGAAAAGATCCATTTATTGTCCGAAGATGCTTCTTTTAGTTTTTTATTAACTAAGGCTCTTGAAGCTTCTGAACCATACATCTCATCAAAAGGAACAACTTTAAATCGGGCATTTAAATTGTCTGCGGCTAAACCAAGCAGGCATTCGAAAATTTGTCCTACGTTCATTCGAGAAGGTACCCCTAGCGGATTTAAAAGCATATCAACGGGTGTCCCATCTGGTAAATAAGGCATATCTTGTCGTGGTAGAATTTTGGAGATAATTCCTTTATTACCATGTCGTCCAGCCATTTTGTCACCAATTTGAATTCTACGCGTTTGAGCAATATAAACTTTTAATATCTCATCAGTTCCAGGAGGTAAATCATCTCGATTACTACGGGAGAAAATTTTAACGTCAAGCACACGACCACAAGTTCCGTGAGGTAGTTTCAAAGATGTATTACGAACATCTCTTGATTTTTCACCGAAAATAGCTCTTAGTAATTTTCCTTCTGGAGGATAATCGGACTCTCCCTTTGGCGTCAATTTACCAACTAAAATATCGCCTGCATCCACCCAAGTACCAATTTTAACAATACCATTTTCATCTAAATTTCTTATGGAATGTTCACTTGCGTTAGGTAAATCTTTCGTCACTTCTTCCATACCAAGTTTCGTCTGACGAATCTCAATTTCAAACTTTTCTATATGAAGAGATGTATATAAATCGTCATAAAGCAAACGTTCACTCACAACAAAAGCATCCTCGTAGTTATAACCTTCCCAAGGCATATAAGCAATAATAATATTTTGACCCACTGATAACTCACCACCTTCGGTAGATGCACCATCAGCAAGAATTTGCCCAATATTTATCTTTTCATTAATTGATACAAAGGGTTTTTGGTTAATGCAAGTATCTTGGTTGGAACGTTGATATTTAGTTAAGCTATAAACAAATAAATTATGAATTTTATCTTTTATAACAATTTTTCCATCACTAATCTGAATTACTTTTCCATAATTCGCACTTAAAACAGTCATACCTGAATCTCGAGCTGTTTGCCCTTCTAAGCCCGTTCCAATTAACGGGGCTTCTGGATACAACAATGGAACCGATTGTCTTTGCATATTTGATCCCATCAATGCTCGGTTTGCATCATCATGTTCTAAAAAAGGAATAAGAGAAGTCGCTAAAGATACTACTTGAATCGGTGAAACAGCAATATAATCAACTTCTGTCGAAAGAACGTTTACTAGTTCTTGACAATATCGAACAGGAACCATTTTATGTTGAATAGTGCCACAGGAACCTATTTCTACATCACCTGCGGCTAACCGGTATTTATCCTCAGCAGTAGCATCAAGATAGATTGGGTATGAATCTTGTAAAACTTTTCCCTTTTCTACTTTATAGAATGGTGTTTCAATAAAACCATATGAATTAACTCTTCCATACGTTGACAATGACCCAATTAATCCAGCATTAGGACCTTCAGGTGTTTCAATAGGACAAATTCGACCGTATTGACTTGGATGTATGTCTCTTACAGCAAATCCTGCTCGATCACGAGTAATACCTCCTGGACCTAAAACAGACAATCTTCGCTTATGTGTTAGTTCTGCTAGAGGGTTTGTTTGGTCCATAAACTGGGAAAGAGGATTGGAACCAAAAAATTCTCTGATTGAAGAAACTAAAGGTTTCGAATTAACTAATACATTGACCCTCAAATATTTTTGCTCGCAAATAGTCATACGTTCTTGAGCAATTCTTTCAAGTCTATTTAAGCCGATTCTAATTTGGTTTTGAAGTAATTCTCCAACGGATCTTATTCTTCTATTTCCTAAATGATCAATATCATCTTCAACAGTTGGTGCAAGACGGAAGTTTATTAATTCATTAACTATATATAGCGCATCTTTAGATGTTAGTATGTGGACGCTATTTTTTATATTAAGGTTCAGTCGTTTATTAATTTTATATCTTCCCACACGACCTAGATCATAGCGTTTTGGGTCGAAAAATCTGGAATATAGTAGTTGTTGGCCTGCTTTTACGGTTGCAGGTTCACCGGGACGTAATTTATTGTGCAATTCTAAAAACGCTTCTTCGAGAGAGATATTTTCATGTTCATTAAATGTTTTTTGAAAATATTCAGGGTGGTCTAAATGGTTAAAAATATCTTGGTCCTTTAAACCAACAGTTTTTAGAAAAATATAAGCCGATATTTTTTTTGCCTTGTCTATTTTTACATTTATTATTTCATCTTTGTCAACTTCAAATTTTACCCATGTACCACGGTTAGAAATAAGACTTGCAGTATAAAAACGGAAACTTTGCTTATCTGAATCTGTTTTATAATAAATTCCTGGACTTCGGACAATCTGGTTAATAATAATACGTTCAATACCATTTACTAAAAATGTTCCTTCATTTGTCATTAATGGTATATCGCAAAGAAGAACCTCATTTTCAGTTGTGCTATTGGAATCATTTAAATAAAGAAGCTGAGCAAGTGTATAAATTCTAACACTATAGGTAGTATCGCGCCGCTTTGCTTCTGCAAGAGTATATTTTGGTTGTCTTATCTTGTAGAATTTAGCCGAAAGATTCAATTCCAATTCATCAAGATAATCTCTAATAGCCGAGAAATTTTCTAATTCTTGAATAAAACCTAATTCAAGAAACCAACAAAAACTTATACGTTGCGTTTCTAATAAATTCGGTAAAAGGTACTTATAAACATCTTTTTTTATGCTTAACATTGCTAGAAATAGGTTTCAGGTTTAAACAATTCGAACTTAAAACAATTACATTTTAATGGTTTTGGAGAAAAATTTAGGATTGTTGGATTCTTAACTAATAAGGGCTTTGTTAAGGTCTACTTGGGATTTGAAATTAAAAGATTAGTTCAACACTTAATTTTTATGGATAATTAATCAGACTCTTAATTCGGCAATTATTTATAGACTGACTTTAGATAGATGCTATACCTCCCATTTTTAAAGGACGATGGTGACTAGAAAAACTAAAAAAATTACATTTAATCTTTTGGAATTATTGATTGAAACATGTAACCTACTCCTCTTACTGTTAATATCAAATCAGGATTACGTGAATTTTCTTCTATTTTTAGACGAAGCTTTGATATATAAACGTCAATTAAACGGGTATCAGTATACCGTTCTGGAGTATATCCCCAAATATTTTCTAGTATAGTTAAACGAGATAACGTGTTGCCCGCATTTTCAATCAATAATTCCAAAAGATTAAATTCTGTTTCAGTAAGTTTTATTATACGGTTAGTTTTCGATACGACCTTTTTGTCCATATCAACAATTAACTCATTAATCTGAAATATCTTTTTTCTCGTCAATGATTTGTTAACTTGTAAATTATAGTTATACAAAACAGACCTTATTCGAAACTCTAACTCCTTTGGTGAAAAAGGTTTTGTGACGTAGTCATTAACCTCTAGCCCTAATTCGAGTACCTGATCTGAAATATTATCCAATGTGGTTAGAATTATAATCGGAATATCTGATTGTTCACGAATTTTACGACAAACAGCATATCCATCTAATTTAGGTAATATAAGATCAAGAATAATAATATCAGGTTGCTCTTTAATAAAACTAATTATTGCATCCTTCCCATTAGATGTTAAAAATACTTTATAACCAAGGTTACTAAGTCTTGCTTGCAATAACTGACGGATAGGAATTTCATTATCAACAATCAGTATTTTTTCAAAAAAAACTTCCACCTTAAAAATATTGGTAAACTATGGACTACAATTGTATAAAATATATTATTTATGTTACTATATAGATTGTACATCAAATAGGCGAGCGTAGCCAAGTGGTTAAGGCACTGGGTTGTGGTTCCAGCATTCGCGGGTTCGATTCCCGTCGTTCGCCCTTATTTTTATTCTGTTTCTAAAAAAACATTTAAATATTTCGAAATCGTTATCGCTTCGTCTTCTATTTTATTTAATGCTACTGGTTGTTCAATACCCGTTAATGGAATTTCTCTGTTATCAGTTAAACAAAGTAATAATTGGCGCTTTGGATTAATACCCTCTTTTATTCTCATTTTTATTGATTTTATTTCTTTAAAAGAGAAGGTAAAAGACAGCTCTCTATTTTTTCCTGGAAAACCCTTACGATATAAAGTAACTCGTTGAAGATCTCGATTATATTCATTGTAACCAGAGCCTACATTCCACCATACGGTTAAAGTAAGAAATATGCCTAATATTGAACCTACGGTTCCATAAAATAACAGTACGATACCTTGAGGTAGAAAAGAAATTTCGCTAGAATCAGAAAAAAATAATAGATTTACTCCAAAAAAACTTGATAATCCTGTTAGGAAAAATCCAAAGCCACCTAAGCTTACTGTTAAAGCCCAAAAAATGTTACTAAATCGTCTCGATCCAGTAAAGTACGATACAACGTTAGAGTTTGCTTCCGTATAGACCATGATTATCTTCTTTCGTAATAAATCTTTAAATATGTCGAATACTGGGCTAAGTTTTCAAATCCCTTAACCCAATAATCTCATAAGTCATGTAACAAATGACTAGATCAATTTTATAGTCTTTAAACCATAATACAGTCCAGCAGCTAAGCTAAACATTAATGTCATTAATAAAATGTAACCAATAAGAGTATTCATAAGTTACTGTTGTCCTCTGCAAAATAAAAATTCTAATATATAAATATGATACCATAAAAAGGCACATATTCTCTTAATTTACATGTAATTGTATCTATCAGTGCACCAAGATTTAAAATCAGAAAATCACAACCAAAAAAATCTATTTTTTTAACCCTTCTATTATCCCACGCCAAATTAAACCAATAACCTGACCAAAAACTGATGTTAAAAGGAAACGTACAGCCTTACTTATAAAATAAATTGCCTCGTCTAAACGGCTAGTAATAAAATCGACCAATTCTATAAACCCCACTGTTAAAAGAGAGAAATTCGTAAGTGTTGCAATCTCTTTAGAACGATTTGCATAAATCGTACGACAATAAATTCCATTCGCCCGCAGGATATAAATTTCATAACGATTCATATATAAATCTGTTGGACGTTGAACATATAATTTTGTAATAATTTTCCAGTTTAAATTATTTTTAAACCGTTCAAAATTTCGTGGAGATAAAAACTTCGAGCGATATAGAGTTTGCCTAAACGCAAAAATTGAAGAAAACTTTACAAGATTAAAATAAACAACACAGTTACTAATCTCTAAAATCACATTATTAATAAGTGCTTCAATAAAACTATCAGACGCACGATTATAAACTGGATAATAAATTAAGCGAAAAATTGAAGAGTTAGGCTCTAAAAGAAGATAAAAAGGTAATTGAAATATTAACTCTAGATCTCTTAAAAGAGCTTTTGTATACAATGACTTAGTCAACATTGCTAAGCTTACTTTTACTTTATAACCATAATGTTTCGTTAAAAAATCTTCACAACTAGTTTTTAAACATTGCAAAAAAATTACCTTACCATTTTTTTGCATAATTTCAACAGGATTAGGTTTTTCAAGTAACTTGTTATAGGTTTCTTCAACCCTTAACGCACAAGTAGACAATAATTTTTTCTTAACATCCGCTTTTAAAAGATCTATGCTTAATAGCTTTTGATTCTCTTTTTTACCACTCC
>Ga0115104_10482774_pt1 | contig 13669 bp, 20 predicted proteins | sample CN18umnscriptome_2_FD_89649 | JGI IMG/M metagenome (GOLD analysis project Ga0115104, IMG submission 89649) | Marine eukaryotic communities from Pacific Ocean to study complex ecological interactions - CN13ID_70_C50_10m_0.8um Metatranscriptome... | ecosystem: Environmental > Aquatic > Marine >...
AGATACTTCTGTTACATATGACTTCTAACCCAATTATGTCTATGCAGCAGCCTCAGGCTCAGGAACATCTTCAACTATAACCGCAGACTGTGCTTTGATCTATATTGATGAAGACGATTCTGCTACAACAGGAACAACTAGTTAGCTCAGCGCATTGAATATGGCTACAAATGGTGTCTTGACTTTTGATGCATCATCTAAAAATTCATTACACACTGGAACATATGATATTTAGATCACGGTGTTCTAAAAAAGTAGAACTGGTAGTAGTTCTTCTTCAAACAGAGAAGCAATTGTAGCATTGAACCAGGTAGTGACAATTACTGTTTAACCTCACTGTGGACGCCTTTGGATGAATTACGAAAATGATGTGTCTCCCTATACAGTGGTCAGCCAGACTCCAAACAGATTTTGGAAGACAACCTACCCAACTGATGAAACAACTAACGGAGTTCAATATATCAACCCAGGAATTACGTGGATTCCTTCCAATTGCGTACTTACTTTCGCACTTTCTTCAGACGATTCAGACACAACAACTAATATTCTGCCCCTCCTCGAAGCCAACGACGAAACACCTTCAACTGGTAAAATTAAGGTTCTACATGGCTCCGCTATAGATACCCAGGCAGGTTTCTACACTATCAAAATGACTGCTACAAACACAGCCAATTCAGTGAACGCAGGCCCCTCTGCATTCAGCGACGCCGTTGATATCTTCACTTTCCATTGGAAAATTCAGGCTAATGACGGAACTGAGACCTCAGGAGTAACTTATCAACCATTCATCGATAGATAGCAGTACTTCCTCAGTGCCGATGCCATTATCCTTGACTTGTCAACTTGGTTCAAACAGACCTTATAAGGTGCTACAGGTACTGTTTGGGAAGAAACCTATCCTTCTGCAGTTTCTACCCCGACTTTAGGCACAAATCCTTTCTCGTTTGACTAAGCATCGATGGTATTGACAATCGGATCTACTGAAGACCAGTCACTCCAAGGTACACATTCAATCTCTATCTAGCCAAAGGACAGTTTGGATAACTATCTTGACACAGCTCTCACCTTTAGCTTTAGATTTAGAAATCCATGCTCGTCAGAAGAAGGTGCAACATACACAGACATGTTATCCAACTAATATCCTTAGAGTGAATATTACTTCTACATTCCGTATCTTGAAATGGAGACTGCACTTGACGCAGAACATCCTACAATTGCAGTTCCATCAGTATCAGACTATGCTGAAAGAGATCTCGGTCTTCCTTCTACAGATATGACTTGCCCAACAACACTCACACTTACACTTGGTAATTCAGCTCTTGAACCATTCTTCCAATAAAATACTGATTCCGATGGCATGAGGCTTTTGGCTGGTTATACTAGTGAAGATACTTCAAGTACCTGGTAAGTTACTTTTAGTACACCAAGTATTTATGTACCCGACTCTTGGCATGGTCCAGTTCCATAATCTCCTAATACCTTGTATTTCAAAAATGTCTGTTACACAGGCGAACCAGCTGCATTAAATGGTTTATAGGAAGTTACTAGAGAAGGATGGAAAGTTGATGATGATAGTACCAGTACAGATGACTTAAGTGTCTATCAACTATAAAGCCAAGATATATCCTTCGCATTTAATGACTTCACTAGTATGAATAATTACTAAAACAGTCTTACGAGTGTTTGTGAATTCACTGTATCAATAGCATGGAGCGTTGCTTGGGATGTTGAACCTACTTTCACAGTCTAGACCAATTAAGTCACACAGACTGGTTTGACAATAAGTCTTAGTAGCGCAAATGTCGATGCTCAAAGCTTGACAGATACCAGTAGTGGCATCTAACTCAATTAGTAATTCCAATCAGAAGCTACCATCACTATCAACAACCCTTGGTCAGCTCTTAATCCTAGTTCAGGATCGACAGATGTTTTAAAATCCGCTCAATTTACAAAGAAGTTCTACGTTAAGAATCCTTGTCTAGCATCGGAATATACTTTTAATTCGAAGACATTCACTTTCTCTTAAGTATAAGGTCCACCAGAAACTTACGATCTCAAAGTAGAAACTATAGAGTCTGAAGATAATAGTGCTGTAGATGGTTAGAGTTGCAAGCATATGTTAACTTGGTAAATAATGTCTGGCACAATAGCATCAACGTCTCCATTTAATACAGATCCTAGTATGCTCGTGGTTGCTGAAACGACCGGAATAATGACTATCGATACGGAAACAACTAAAACCCCTTACGTCATAGGTTATGACCCATTTTATGTTACTGTAAGGTTTAGCGCAGACACTCCCCCAACATATGCTAATGGAGAATTAATTAAAAGTGTAAACATACAAATGACTATCACAGCCAGATGTGAATCTCCTGATTATGTAACCATTGGCGACATTATGGATAAGTCAACATTTACTATCTAGCATCCTTTAGTATACAATTTGGGAGACAGCTCAAGCAGTTTCTCTATTCCAGATACTATGTTCACAATGGATGCTACAGACTGCTTCCAAATAATGACTTATGATACATAAGATAACGGAATTACAGGAACGAGTTGGTATAACCCGTCATTATATCCTGGTTTAGGAACTAGAACGTTTACTTATGATGGAACTAACTTAGAACCATCTTCTGCAGGAGAACAAACGTTTGTCATTACTCCATAGTACAATTCAGTCAACGTTGACTCACAATATGCCTTAACCATCTACTACACTATTGTTAATCAATGCACTATTAGTGGTGGCTAAACATTGGCCTGGGACACTCCAACAGATACTGTAGACTACACAATTGGTTCTGGAAATGGATTTGCAAATAGTGCCATGTCAGTCACAATGGGTACAACTACTAGTGGAGATAATGGAGGCTATACATGCCCTGGTATTGTTTATACATACGAATTCGCCGCAACTGCAATAGTAATAGTTGATACTTTTGATTCTGCAACTGGTGTATTATCCATTACTGAGATTCCGGTATCAGCATCTGACGGAACAGTTGATGGCGATTACATAATCACCATCAAAGCATAGGATTAAGATGCTGTAGAATTTGCGGGATCCCACGTAACTACGGTAACAATTAAAGACCCATGTAAACCAAATGATGCCGCATGGACGTGGACATCCTCTGATACAGCTACTGTGGAATACATGTAAGGTGCTGCACAAAAAGACATTGTAACAACATTTGAAGCTGCCGGTGGAGTCGATTCAACTTGTGCCTTTACATACTCTGTTTCCAGTGGACCAGCTAATGCTGATCTCACAGTACCAACCAACACCATTCCTACAATGCAACTGGCTTAGAACGCTGCTATGACACCAGGAGACTATGCCGTAGTCTTAGCGGTTTATACACCTTACGACTCTGGATCACAAGTAACTGCATGGTAACTTGCTTTTACTTTGACGGTTAAAGACAGATGCGCAGCTGCTAACGTCTAAGCCGCCTATACAGACTTTACTCAAACCGTTACCCTTGGTACTACCGGTGGTGCAAATGTCTTCGATTTGACCAGCAGCTATGTAGTCACTGACGGATCTGGAGCAACAGGCACTTGCGTTATTACCTATGCCGCAAATATTCCTTCTGAAATCTATAATGGCAATGGTCTTACTTTAACTGGAGGAGGAACAGCCCTAACATTCTAAGTTGATACCACTACTATTCCTTTAGCTAGTCATGTAGGTTCTCACACCATTACAATCACACCTAGCACAACTCTTACGAATGGAGATACAGAAAATTTAGCCACGTTCGATTTCACCCTAATAGTTGTCGAACCATGCGAGATTGGAACTGGATAAATGGAGTTAGTTGTAGGCACTTAATCCACTGTTACTCAGACAAGATTGTTTACTGTGCCTATTCCTGTCGCTTCATTATTTACACAGACTGATATTGGCACCACTTGCGCTACCACATATTCAGGCGAGTGTCGCGTCACTGGTACTGGAGAAGAAGCAACTCTATTTGTCTGGGATTCAGTAAATACCTAATTCACTATCGACACCACGACCGCAGCAAACATACAAGACAACGGTTCGTATGACTGCACGGTCACACCCACCACAGCAGCTCCAGGGAACACAGTCCTTGATGGAAGCGCAGGAAGCGCAGATCGTACACTAGCTTTCACAGTGGTAATTCAAGACCCTTGCGATCCACCAGTGACTACAACTGTAGTAACACCTTAGGCTGATATCTAAATTTACAGAAAAGATCTTGCAGGAGGCGAGATTACTTATGCACCATTCTTCGTTCAGACCCCAGTAAGCGGTGGACTCTGCGATTTGACTTACGATGTTGCAATTGATAACACTGCTCTTGGTGTAGTACATGACGGAACTTAAGAAAAAGTTGTATGGGATACCACCACCTACACCGACGCTACCTTCTCAGGTGTATATAATGTTGTGATCACTCCTTCAACAAAACACACAGAAACTGAAGGTTCTACTCTGTCATTTACGGTCACTATTCTAGAGCCATGCGAAGTAGGCACAAATCAAGCCACTTATTCAATCTCACAACCAGCTGCCGTAAACGTCTATAGGGATGATACTCACAGCGCCATTGATCCCGTTGTTTGGACATACACACCACCTGGAACCTATGATTCTGTAACTTGTCCTTTGACAATTGAAGCGACCAAGTCATCTACTGCTACCGATGATTCTATAGTCAGTTGGAACTCTGGTACTAATCAATGGGATGTAGGAACCACTGACAATAAAGATTACTCAGGTGTTTACACACTTACAGTCACACCATCAACAGAGAATGGTTCTGCATTAGAGGCTTGGGTACTTACATACACCATCCTTGAGCCTTGCGACACTCCCTAGGTTACATGGACAACTGCTACTCCTCCTGCAGCCAGTTAAGTATACAGAATGGCTACTGGTCATCCTTCAATAGTCGTTGGTGACACGTCTGGATCAGTTTTTGCTTATGCGCCCTAATCACCAAACGATGCTGTTTGTGTATATACCTACACGGCCGATGTTTCTCCTGTTGCAACAGTTACCGAAACTGGAGCTGTGCAACCAATCATTTGGAACGCCAGCACTTTTACTTGGGATGTCAACACGGATACTGTCCCGGACATCGCCCATGCAGATGTTTACACACTCACGGTTACGCCTGTTGCCCCAGATACAAGCCAGAACTAGGACGCCTACGTGGTGAGCCTCACTATTCTTGAACCTTGTGATGAACCCCAGGCTTACTGGAACACGATGACTCCTTCTCCGTTTGAAGTTTACAGAACTGATTCAGCTCACCCTGATGTCGAAGTCACCTAATACTTTGTTTACACTCCTCCGACCGACTACACTGGTACATGCACACTGACCTACGCAGAATCTAAGTCTATGACAAACACCTTAGCTACCTAGGACGACTCAGCCGTTACTTGGGACTTAGATAGTATGAGCTGGAAAATTGATACTACCACCACCGATGAAAAGTTCCATGCAGGAGTATACACGCTCACAATCACAGCTACAACACCATACACTAAGACCGACTTATCACCATTGGTTATATAGTACTCGATTCTTGAGATCTGTGATCCACCTCAGCTAACCTGGGTCACTACTCAATTTACGACAGATTCTTGGGAACTCATGAGAACAGTGGCTAATATCGTACCTACTGAGATAGCACCGTAGTTCACAATTACACCACCAAGAAATACGGACACCTGTACATACACTTACACGGCAGCTATAACTTAGGATGGCAGTGCACTTGGCACCGACCCTGCTGTTTCATTCGATGACACAACCATGTAACTTAAGGTTGACACCACAACAGTCGATTCTATCACCCATTTAGGAGTGTACGCTATTTCCATCAAGGCGGCCTCTCCAGTGAATGCGCTCGAGATGACCACCTTGGACTTCACTATCACCATCCTAGAGCCTTGCGATCCACCTCAGCTTACTGTTACAATCACGCAGCCAGCCACCATCACTATCATGAGGCTGGTTACTCCGTCACAAACTGTCGACGTCAGCTAGTCATTCGCTTCGACGCCTAAAGACTTCACAGAATGTCCTTACACTTACACACCGACGATTGACACCGATGTACAATCAGCTTTCACTTATGATACGAATACCAAGATAATCACATTAGATACAGTCTCGACTGACTCTATTGACCATATCGGCACTTGGGATATTGTAATCGCTCCTACGACTCCGTATACATAAACTGTGATTTCTGATACTTTGACATTGACTGTCACTGTTCTTGAGCCATGTGATGTTCCACAAATGTCATTCTTCGCTAGTAGCTTAACAAATGCTCCTATCTCGCATGATAGACAGTTTGCTAACACAGAAATCGATATTATAAATAATTTCTGGCACGTTCCCGAGAAGACAGGATCCACAACAGTAAATTGTGTACCAACCTACACAGCTACATGGCCAACCGATCTGGATGATGGTATTACTTTCAACGCGATTACTATGAAGATCACTATTGACACTGCAACCACTCCCGCGACTTCACATACCAATACGCACACTGTTAGAGTTACACCCGCCACTGCAAACACCTTGACTTCAATGAACGATGCAAGAGTTGTATTGAAGTACATTGATGAAAAGCGTACCCAAGCTGATGCAGCCGCTAAGTGTAAGGAAAACAGTGCTACTCTGTTTACCCCTCAAACAGCTCAAGATATTCTTGATCTCTAGGCTTCTATCGAAAACAATGAAAGTTACTGGACAGCTGCTGTTTCGACAGCTGGTACCTGGACTTGGTCTAACCAACTTTCTACTGGAAATTCATTTAGTGCCAATATGGCCACATTCTTCACCGATGTTGACGTAAATAACGACCTGAGAGATTAGACAGGAGACTGCGGTACAGTCATATATGATGGCGCCGCTCTGAAGTTTGACGACACTGATTGCACAGAAACACACTACACTGCTTGCATCAAGGCCTACGAGCTCGTATTTGACGTCATCATTGAGGAGCCTTGTGAGGTAACTAAAACTACCTACACAACTACTGAAGCTAGTATTGCTGTTTCCCACAATTAGGGAGATGCCGCAGAGACACTTGACTATTCAACAAATGTTGTAGTTGCCGACACCAGATGCGTTTCAACTTACACCGCAGTAATTCCTCCAGAAATAGCTGATGCAGTCACTTTCGACGGCACCACTGCAATCCTGACCGTAGACACAGCTGGTAGCCCTAGTGTGATTCATCCAGGCGTATGGACCATCACTATCACGCCTAACACTATGCATCTAACAACTCCGTTGACCGCTAATGCGTTTGATGTTGTACTGACTATTGTCGCTAAGTGTGAAAAACCTTACCTCGACATAACATCACCCGATAACACAGCTCTGTTAGCCATGAATCTGAAGGCTAAACTTGGAGATTTGCAGACAGACTTTGTGACAACAAGTACTGACTATGTATTCTTCACAATCTTGCCCGACGCAACTCATTGTCTCTTCACATACACCTATTCGGTTGCCCTTGAACACTAGGGTGTCGTATCATATGGCTCAAACACCTGGACCATGGCAAATACTATCGACCCTGCATTAGCAACCCAATTCAATGCATTCCTTACAGCTGTCACTCCAGCTGGAACCTCTCTTGACGCAGAAAGACTTACCATTCCTATGGAATATGAAAATCCTTGTGAGCCTGATCTACAGGCTTTAACCGTCGTTACAGTTGACACATTAACGTATTCATTAGGTGACCCCGATGTTGAACATGACGCAGCTTGGACGCCAACAACCGCGACAAATAACAACATGATTTGCTCTTGGACATATAAAATTGAAGGACCAGCTTCACCCGACTTGTCTTCATTCCTAAAACCTACTTCCGATGGAGGACCAGATATCTCAACAATTATTGTGACAAGGTCAGATCTAGCTGGTGATCATGTTCTAACAATTACCCCTGTCTCGCCTAATGGAGTTGACATCACGGCCTCAGCTGCGACATGGACCCTTACAATTATAGATCCTTGTGAACCAGCTAATGGTATGACAGTCACACCTGAGTAGTTCACAGACCAAGAATACATCCTTGGTTAAGGAACGTCTAAAGTCGCATACGGTGGAACATTCACTCCTTCAGTATGTGCTATCACTTGGGAAGCAATCATTCCTGCCGACGCTCAATCCGTTATTTCGTTCGACTCGCTAAATAATGACTTCGTCTATCAAGCTACATCGATTACAGAAGCAAGCCTTGCTGGCGACCATCAGATTGTAGTAAATGCAATTACAGCTCAAGGCACGAAGATTCTCAGCGCAGCTATGGTTTTCACGTTCACAATCAAGGATTAATGCGTAAAGCCCTAGATTACTTTCACAACGACGCAACTCTCACAACAACTTTACGTTATGGGAGACCCAGATACTGTCTTCACAACTATATGGACAGTTAGCCCAAGCATTTGCACAATGTCATTGGCTGCTACCATTCCACCTGAGATCCAAGCCCTTCTTTCGTTCTCAGGTGATATTTTCTCTGTCACTAGCACACCCGCAACTGAAACAGCGATGTTGGGCACCCATTCCATTGTTGTCACGCCGAAAACACCAGCTGGAGTAGAAATGACCGACGATGCAATGACATTTGAATTCGTGGTAGCAGATCCTTGTGAAATGCCAGCTGTGTAACTTGTAAGCACAACAGCCACAGTAGCCCATACATACAGTATGCATGATGGTTCAGTCGCTATTTCTACATCATGGAGCATCACCCCAAGCAGCTGCGTCTTTACATATGCGATTGACAAGTCTGCACTTGCTGCTATCGACGCTGCCCTTACCTGGGATGCCAACACAGGAACTCTCACTATTGATGACACCTCCAATTCTGTCGCTGCTGCTGTCGCAGTATCTGCTTACGACGTTGTTGTAACACCCTCGACACCAGGTGGCGTAGCAATGGATGGAACAGGTACCAACTATGATCGTATGCTGACACTTTCGATTACAATTCTCAACCCTTGTGAGAGCCCCACTATTGCAGCAACAGCGACGGACCCGGATATGTTCACTCATACTCAGGGCACTGCAACTGCAACCGTGGATTACACAAGCCAATGGTCAGGCATTCCAACTGCATGTTGGGCAGCAATGACTTGGACAACCAATCTTGCTTCATATCCTGATATTGCCACTTCTGTAACTTTTGATGGCGCTACTAGAGTACTCACGGTCGACACAACTACTAATCCTTCTCCAAATGATCCAGACACATATACACTCCAGATCACACCCACATCTGAGGGAGGAACTGCTCTAGCAGGAATTACAGCTGTTGTAAGAATCATCGCGTCTTGCGAAGATGCTTACATTTCAATCACGCCCACATCACTTACTGACAATAAGGACTCGTACACTTTGAGTTGGGGTTCTAAGACTATTCCCACAACATGGACAGTCGTTCCCTCATCATGCAGAGTAACTTACGCAGCGTCAATCCCAACTGTAATTGCGACTCCAGTAACATTCGATACCTTTACCTAAGATGTCAATGTAGCCACTCAACTGGCATCTGAGACATAATACTTAGGTACTCACTCAATTACAATTACGCCAAGCACTCCAGGTGCCGTAGCAGTTTCCGGTAGCGCATTGACATTCGATCTTGATGTCGTAATTCCTTGTGAACCACCAGCATTGCAAGTTGTCTCCACATCTACAGGTGATGTTTAGTACATTTTGGGTGATCCTACATACGTCTTGAGCACTATTTGGACAACAAACGAAGGCTCTTGCACTGTTACATTCGAACACGTAGTTTTGACTTCCGCTGATGCAACGACAGCTGTTCTCGACACTGTAATTGCTTTCGAAAGTTCAACTTAGTCCTTCACTATCACTTCGACTAATGACCAAGCCTTGATTGGTGATTACAAACTCCAGGTTACACCCAAAACATCGACTAACACAGAATTGACAGATAATGTTTTGACCTTCAACTTTAAGATAGTAGATCCTTGCGAGCTTCCCGCGATTGTAATCAACGCAGAGGCATCCTATACCGAGGAAACAAAATTGTAAGGTAGGAATGATGATTTAGACTTGACTTCCAAGTTCACTGTTACTCCTTCCAACTGCGCAGTCACATACAGAATGGATATCACCGCAGCGGACCCAAGTCTTATTAGTTCAGCACTCACCTTCACTGATACTCCAGGCGTATCTTAGATCCTAACTATCAACACTTCAACTCCCAATGTCAACAACCCTGGCACTCACCAAATTACTATTACCCCAGTTACACCATTGGGTTCAGACGTTACCGGTGATGCTTTACTCATTTTCGATCTCATAATTACACCCAGATGTGACTAGAATGGCGGTGATTGGATGACTATCACAAACGCTTCGATCGAATCGACAGTTAACTGGACACTTGGAACAGCCCCAGGTACTCTTCCTATTGCTACCTGGACCATAACTCCTTCAAGTTGCGAAAGCACAGTTACATACGAAGTTGTATTGCCCGTTACTGTAAATGGCTTTATAGATGATTGGGCCGCAAATGGAGATCTAAATGTTAAAACAACAGATTACAATACAGACACCGTCTTGTTGGCTGAGCATACCATTACAATTGCACCAGTTTGGCGAGACTATACGTTTACAGGAACGTTGACAACTCTCGATGCTGAGATACAGACAAGCGTGCTTACTTTCACAAGTCCTTGTGAACTACCAGGCATTAACGTTGAGCCTACCGCTATAGCCTAATCCTTATCTGAGTACACACTGGGAGATGCCGCCCTGGAGATCTAAATGACTTGGACGGTGACACCGGTACCTGCATGCGTACAGACTTACCCATTCACTGTTGATACTTCCCCAGACCTTGACAGTCTATTGACTTACGATGAAAGCACTCACAAATTCACAATGGCATAAGATTCCACCCGATCTCTTGACGGTAACCATGTTGTGACAATCACTCCAAATACTGTTGCCGGTGTTGAAATTACCAAAAACGCGTACACATTTACACTCATAATCTATGATCCTTGCGAAGAAGAAATGACTGTCTCCGCAACACAAATCACAGCCCAGACTCACACTTAAGGAACTTCCAATTCGGTCTTAGATTTCACTTCAAATTGGAGTATTGTGCCCACCGATTGCACATTAGAGTATGTACCCACATATGATCCAACTCCCACAGATGCATCTGTATTCACTTGGGATGATGGTACAGTCTCATTGACAGTTGATACTACCTCCACTCCCAATCCAGCCGACCCAGGTGACTATTCGGTCACACTTACTCCATAGACCTCAAACAAAGGAACAGTAAGAGCTTCTGAAGCACAGACGTTCACTCTCACTATTGTTCCTGCATGTCACGGTAATTATTTCACAGTTACGGGCGCTGTAAATTATCCTAGTGCTACACCAGCAAAGTTCGTATACACACTGGGAGATTCTGCTGGTGATATTACAGATGCTGTGACATATACATTCACACCTACCGATTGTTCAACCCTCATTAATGGATACACTGTGGCCGTTCCTGGCGGTGTCACATCCGCCATAGGAGGAGATGGAGATACCAATGATGGAGCTCTCAGTCTACTTTCAACATAAGTCACTGACAGAACATACGCTAGTGCCACAGGTACACCTTGGTAAGTGACAGTTACCGTTAGAGATGCAAATGATGCGGCAGTTACCGCTTCTGAAGTAACGGTCGACATTGAAATCTTGGATCCTTGTGAACCTCCACTGTTCACACTCACCGGTCCTGATGTTGCATCTAACTACGACTACATCCTGTCTGCTGACTCTTTATCAATCCCCTTCTACGATTTCTCGTATGTCAAGAGCACATTCCTTTGCCCGATTACTTATGTCACAACTATTTCATCAGATGTCAGTGCAGTAATGTCATGGACACTTGACGGAACAGCTGGAGGAAATTTCGTAATCCAGACTACCGACAAGGCTTATGCATCATCTGGAACCGCAGGAGTGCACACTATCGACGTCAATATTGAATCAGCTGGCGCCGTAGCCATAACAAGCGCAGACTTCTAATTTACTGTAACGGTTAAGGATCCTTGTGAGTCACCATTGATCACGCTAACGCCCTTAACAATCACTAAACCTGTGTACATTTTGGATGAGGATGCTGCCACTACAACTCTTAGTTACTTCACTGTTTCTAATACCGCACTTACTTGTGCAATCACCTACGCAGCCACAATTCCAACAGTCTCAGTATCTGGTGTAGATTCAACAGCTATATCATTTAGCACGACAACTAACCAGTTCACACTTGATTCAAGCAACTCACTTTTGGCTGGAACATTCGCTGTTACTGTTACGGCAACTACTCCCGATGGAACTGAGCTCACTGCATAAGCATTGACGTTCGACATTGACATTCTAGACCCTTGTGAGCCAGACACAGTTTAACTCGTTCCACCTACCGTTGGAGCTCAAACTTACTATCTTCAGTAGGGCAGCCTAACTGTCTAAATGCCAGCCTTCTAAGTGACCAACAAGGCTCAAGATTACTGTTCCTTTGATCACATTGTCGATACCGGTACACTTGGAAGTGCGATCACTCATGCCAGATCTGCAGCAGAAGTAGACACTGGCCACACATTTACCATCTCTTCCAATTCTTACTCCAATGTTGGCACTCACACAATCTCAGTCACTCCTCAATCAGCAAAGGGTGTAACTATTTCAGATTTTGCGACGACTTTCACAGTTACCGTGATTGATCCTTGCGAAGACGGTGAGCTCACCGTTGTTATTACAAATCCTGGTGTAATCACTCAAACAATAGGTGACTAAGCTCAGGAATTAACCTTGGTAGCTACAAAAACACCTGGCAATTCAGGTGCAAATTGCAACGTCGATTTTGAAGTCGCCATCCCTACATAGATCACTGGCTTCGTCACACTCACTTCTGATGGTTCACTCAGGGTTGGTGGAAACGATGCTGGTATTGGTGACCACATTATCACTGTGACAGCTATTTCTCCACAAGGAATTGCAGTGTAAGGTTCCGCGATAAGCATTACTATCACTGTGGAAGACAAAAATAGTGGAGTTGGAAGAATTCAAAATATTGTCTCGAATACCATCGTCGCAGGTGCTACTAATACATTTGTCAGGCCTACGACAGGACCAGGTATTGGAACAGGCATTACAGCGAATCCCAATGCAGGAACAAGAGTTGAAAGTAACTTCAATACTGCCGAGAATAGACAAGGCTTCAATTCAATCGATGGTACAACTAGCGCAGTAGGAGAAACTTCTAATCAACGCCCAACCGGTACAGTCACTGACCCCACAACAGCAACTGGTCAGGAAGGCACGTCGCAAACCACTGGCGGAACTACCAATTAGGAGCCTGCCAGTATTGATGCTGCTGCTGATGCTAGCGGTGAGACAGGTTCTTAACAAGATTAAGAAAATAGAGGCGAATTCAATTTCGCACTCGAACACGATGATTTCGACTATGGTTGGGATGAGGAAGACGAATTCTAAATTTGAGAAAAAGGTTTGTAAGAAAGAGTTACAGACTATTTAAAGAAGAAAATGACTCATTACTCTTGAGATTAAGAACAGTATGTAGATTCATATAAGTAATTTGAG
>Ga0115104_10312664_pt1 | contig 13264 bp, 25 predicted proteins | sample CN18umnscriptome_2_FD_89649 | JGI IMG/M metagenome (GOLD analysis project Ga0115104, IMG submission 89649) | Marine eukaryotic communities from Pacific Ocean to study complex ecological interactions - CN13ID_70_C50_10m_0.8um Metatranscriptome... | ecosystem: Environmental > Aquatic > Marine >...
CCCGAGTCCTTGTGTAAAGATTTAAATTAAAAGATTGCAATTTTAGTTTAGAAACTTTTAATTTCTACATCAACACCTGCTGAAAGATCAATGTTTCGTAAATTATCCATTGTTTGTTCCGAAGGAGAGTATAAATCAATTAAACGTTTATGAGTTCTTATCTCAAAATGCTCTCTAGCATCTTTGTTTACATGCGGAGAGCGTAAAACACAATAGATTCGACGCTTTGTGGGTAAGGGTATTGGTCCAACAACCCTTGTACCACTAGTATTTACGACGTCAATAATCTTATTACACGATTCATCTAATATAGTTGAATCATAGGCCTTAAGACCAATACGTAATTTTTCTGGTTTGTATAAATTCATATAATTATTCTAAAATTTTTGAAACAACACCAGCACCTACTGTTCGACCACCTTCGCGAATGGCAAAACGCATTCCTTGCTCAATAGCAATAGGGTTAATTAGTTCAGCAGTCATTTTAATACGGTCACCGGGCATTACCATTTCTGCAACACTACCATCATCACCAGTAAATTGGACAATAGTACCAGTTACATCAGTTGTACGAACATAAAATTGTGGGCGATAGCCCGTAAAAAATGGCGTGTGTCGTCCTCCTTCCTCTTTATTTAGGATATAAACTTCAGCCTCAAACTTTTTGTGTGGGCTAATTGTACCTGGTTGAGCAAGTACCATTCCACGCTCAATTTCAGTTTTTTGAATACCTCGAATAAGAATACCAACATTATCACCAGCCATTCCTTGGTCAAGAGTTTTTTGGAACATTTCAATTCCAGTAACAGTCGTTGCTTTAGTTTCTTTTAATCCTACTAATTCAACAGAATCTCCAACACTAATAATACCACGCTCGATTCGACCCGTTGCTACCGTACCACGACCAGTAATCGAGAAAACATCTTCAATAGCCATTAAGAATGTTTTTTCTGTATCACGCTCTGGTGTTGGAATGTAGTTATCAATGGCTTCCATTAAATCATAGATTAGATCAACCCACTTATCTTCACCACGTTCTTTTGGACCACCTTCAACTGCTTGTAAAGCAAGTAAAGCCGAACCAGAAACAAATGGAGTGTCATCTCCTGGGAAGTCATAACTTTCTAGAAGTTCTTGTACTTCTAGTTGAACTAATTCTAATAATTCTTCATCATCAACTTGATCAGCTTTATTTAAGAACACTACTAAATAAGGTACACCAACTTGCTTAGCAAGTAAGATATGCTCTCGCGTTTGTGGCATCGGTCCATCAGCTGCAGATACAACTAAAATACCACCATCCATTTGCGCAGCTCCCGTAATCATATTTTTAACATAATCTGCGTGACCCGGACAATCTACGTGAGCATAATGGCGCGTAGCTGTTTCATTTCTACGTGCGCAGTGTTAATCGTAATACCACGAGCTTTTTCTTCTGGCGCCGAATCAATTTCATCAAACTTCTTTGCTTGCTTTTCATTATGAATTGCTAAAGTTGCCGAAATAGCAGCTGTTAAAGTTGTTTTTCCATGATCTACGTGACCAATAGTTCCAATATTGATGTGTGGCTTAGATCTTTCAAATTTTTCGCGTGCCATAATATGTTTAAAATTACGTAAAATTAAATAGTTATATATTTTTCTTTTTGAAAATACTTTTGGCGGAAGTACAAATTTGGACTAATAAGTCTTAATATTTAAAATGAGCAAAAGCTTTATTGGCTTCAGCCATTTTATGTGTTTGCTCTTTTTTTCGAATTGCATTTCCAGCTTCTTTAGCAGCATCCATAACTTCATTAGCTAGCTTTAAAGCCATATTTTTTCCAGAGCGACTACGGGCAAATTCTGTAATCCATTTAAGGGAAATATTCGTACCTCTATAAGCCCTTATTTCAATAGGTACCTGGTATGTTGATCCACCAACACGACGTGCCTTTACTTCAACTTGCGGCGTTACATTTTTTACAGCTTTTTCAAGAACAAGAACTGGATTTTCTTCAGTTTTTGCTGAAATAATTTCGAGCGATTGATAAACAATACGTTGTGCTACTGACTTTTTTCCCGATTTAAGAATACGAGCAACTAATAATGTTACTAATCGACTATTATAGATTGGATCTGGTTGGGCTAAAACTCGTTGTGCTCTATTTCTTCGTGACATACGTTTTTACTAACTTAATAAGAAGTTATATTTAATTAATTTTTCGGTTTTTTACCACCATATTTTGATCTGCTTTGTTTTCTATCTTTTACACCAGCAGCATCTAATGTTCCTCGAACAACATGATAACGACAACCAGGTAAGTCTTTTACACGACCACCTCGGACTAAAACAACTGAATGTTCTTGAATATTATGTCCAATCCCTGGAATATAAGCAGTGACTTCAAACCCTGAAGTTAATCGAACACGCGCTACTTTTCGTAAAGCCGAATTTGGTTTTTTTGGCGTTGTTGTATAAACACGAGTACAAACCCCACGTCGCTGAGGACAAGACTGAAGTGCTGGCGATTTTGTTTTCTTTTTATTAACCGTACGTTCAAATCGAACTAATTGTTGTATTGTAGGCATATTAATAATAAATTGTTATGTTTGATTCTCCATTCCATATTTACGCATAAAACGCTCAACACGCCCTTCTGTATCAAGAATTTTTTGAGACCCCGTATAAAATGGATGATTACCAGACCAAATATCAACATTTAATCTTGATTTTGTTGAACCAACTTTCATTATAAGTTGTCCATCGCAATAAACTTTAGAGTTAGGATACCATTCCGGATGAATATTAGACTTAGCCATTTTGTCTTGGATATATTTAAATTATTAACGTTTAGAGAATTGAGGCGCTCTTCTAGCTTTGCGTAAACCATATTTCTTTCTTTCCTTACATCGAGCATCACGTGTTAAATAACCTGCCGTTTTTAACGAACTTCTGTTATCGTTCGATATATAACATAGAGCACGTGCAACCCCTAATTTAATCGCGTCTGCTTGACCTTTTAACCCACCACCATGCGTATTCACATAGATATCATAAGTATTTTCTAAACCTAATTTTCTTAATGGAGCTTTCGACGCATTAATATATTGCGAATTAAATTGTAAATAAAGTTCTCCTGGTTTATGGTTTACTACCATCGAACCAGTACCTGGAACAAGAATAACTTTTGCCACTGACGTTTTACGACGTCCAATGCCAAAATATGCAGCTTGTTGATCTGAAGTCATAAGAGACATAAATTCGTTCTATTTTATTACTGTGAATTTTATTTATTTGAATAGAGAGTCGGTTCAAAGATTATACAAAAAGATGCTAATCTTATCTTTTTACAGTCGTTAAAGTTCTTACTTAATTACTTAACCTAATTTTTTACCAAATTTTTTTTCAAGGCTTGCACAAACTTCATCCGCCGATTTTTGCCCAAAATTTTTGAATTCTAGCAAATCTTCTTGTGAATATTTTAACAAATCAGGTAATGTGTGAATATTAGCCCGTTTTAAACAGTTATAAGCCCGAACCGATAATTCAAGTTCTTCAATCATAACGTTTTCAAACTCGGAGGTCAGTTCTGGTTTCTTAGCAAATGTAACATCAATTACAGGAACAACTTGCTCTGGTAAATCCGTAACGGTTAATAAGTTAAATATATTGCGTAAAAGCTCGGCAGCAGAATTTAATGCTTCCGTGGGAGTTATACTTCCATTTGTATAAATTTCAAGTATTAAAGTTTCACGGTTTGCTGAAATGTCAGTACCTGAGGGTTCAATAAAAAAATTAACTTTCTTTACAGGCATATATACTGCATCAATGGCTAGAAAACCTTCTGCCAAGGAATTTTTACTACCTAAAGAATAACCTTCACCTGCTTGGATTAAAAACTCCATTTCAATAATTTTACTAGTATTTACACTAGCGATATATTGATTTGGTTCAATTAAACTGATCTCACTCGGTAATTCAATATCTTTTGCCGTTACAATACCTGGTCCATGATAGGTTAATCGCGATAGAGTCGGTTCAGTAATATTTCCCTTTAAAACAATTTGCTTTAAATTTAATAAAATATCAATAACATCTTCTTTTACATCAGGGATTGTAGAAAATTCATGATTAACATCAGCAATGCGAACCCCTGCAACGGCTATACCTTGTAAATCTGACAATAATACTCTTCTAAGCGCATTTCCAATTGTTAATCCTTGGCCTTTTTTTAGAGGGCCAATAGCAAACCGAGATAAAATAGTATTAGTTTCTTTTGTTTTAGATTCTAAACATTGAATTTGCAACATTACGTTATCTATTTAAATACTTACGAGATAAAGTGCAAACATTCTTTCGATAAAGACGCAGTAGTTAAATTTAAACTCTACGTTTTTTCGGTGGTCTACAACCATTATGTGGAACAGGGGTAATATCTTTTATTACCAGAACTTCAAGGCCACAGCCTTGTAATGCACGAATAGCAGTTTCACGACCACTTCCAGGACCACTTACTACTACTTCTGCTTGTCTCATTCCTTGATCATAAGCTTGAGAAGCAACTTTTTCAGCTGCAGACTGTGCGGCAAAAGGAGTTCCTTTTTTTGCACCCTTAAATCCACTACCTCCAGCAGAAGCCCAGAACAAAGTATTTCCTGTTTTATCAGTAATGTTAACAATAGTATTGTTAAATGTTGACTTTATATGAACGACACCGGTAGCAACTGTTTTTTTTGATTTTTTATTTGAAAATCGTTTAACTTGTTTAACCATAAACTAAATTAAAATATAAATATATGAGGAATTCAATTTGCTATTTCTTCTTAGCAACAACAACTTTTACTTTTCCTTTTCGGGTACGCGCATTTGTACGTGTTCTTTGACCACGAACAGGTAAACCAACACGGTGACGACGACCGGCAGCCGAACCAATTTCTGTTAAGCGCTTAATATTTTGTGAATAAACACGACGAAGATCACCCTCAGTTTGATAATTTTCATCGATTATTGCTCTTATACTAGTGATTTCTTCATCTGTTAAGTCCCCACAACGTGTACTAGCAGTAACTTTAGCCTTTTGGATAATTTGCTTTGCACTTGTATGCCCAATCCCAAAAACGTAAGTTAGGCCAATATCAACTCTTTTGTTACGTGGAAGATCTACACCTGCTATACGTGCCATTTGATTTATTATTATTATTTACGTTTCATTTTTGCTCGACCTTGTCTAACTTTTAAACGTGGGTCGGTTTTACAAATAAGATAAATTCGTCCACGTCGTTTTACAACTTGACAATCTTTTGAACGATTCTTTAAATTTCCTATTGAACTTACTACTTTCATAACTTTTTTTGTGTTAAATATTTTAATTTATTTAACCTATAACGTAACTTAGATTAAAGTTAACTTACTTAAACTTAAAAGTCTATACTTTTTTAAACCCTTCGTAATTACGCGAAATTAAATATCCTCTTATCTGAGAAGTGGTATCAGTAATTACACCAACCAGAATCAATAATGATGTAACATTTTTAAAAATGTTAAATTGAAAAACATTTCCTAATATAATGGGGAAAAAGGCTAAAAAAGCTAAAAATACCCCACCCATAAAAGCAAGTCGACTCACCGTTTGTTTCAAATATTGCGTCGTTTGATTTCCTTGACGTACCCCTGGAATATTGTATGCCATTTTAGCAAGATTTTCAGCAATATCATTTGGTTTTAAAACCAACAAAGAATAAAATCCACTGAAAAATATTACTAAAACAATATTCAGTATAAAAGAATAAGTTGTCATGAAAAAAGGCATAAAATTTAAGCTCTTTCCAAAATCCGAACTAGCAAATAATTGTAATGGATAATATAGAAATGAAGCAATCGTTGAACTAAAAACTAGTGGCATTATCCCACCCTGATTTAATTTAATGGGAATATAACTGTTTTTTAATTCACCTGAGCTTGGATTTTGTTCAGAATAACTTAAATTTAATTGCTTAGCTGAAACAATATTGATTTTTTTATAAGCCTCTTGTACTAGAACGATTATAAATACTATAAATAGGTAAATTAAGAACCCTTCACTAATCAAGCTAAAAGTATTTAAATAAGATGATGTTGTTAATTTTTGACTAAATTCATTAAAACTATTTGGAATACTACCCACAATATTAATAAAAATAATCATTGAAGAACCATTGCCTAAACTTTCTTCCGTAATTAATTCAGCAAACCACATCGAAAGTAATGAACCCGTTGTTAATGAAACAATAATTTTTAATGCCAATTGTAGATTCCAATTAAATACAACAGGTTTAACTAAGAAGAATGCAATTGCAGAACTTAGTATAATGGCCCAAATGAATGTTAAATATCTTGTATAACGACTAATTTTTTGTCGGCCAAGTTCTCCTTCCTCTTTCTGCAATCGTTCTAGATTTGGTAATACAGATGTTAACAATTGAATAATGATGGAAGCATTAATATAAGGAAGAATACCTAATGATCCAATACCTAAAAATGAGCTACCTGTTAACGTTCGTGCGAAACCAAACATTGGGTTTACACTTTGTCCTTGTGAAAAAATATCTAAATCGACATTAGGGACTGGAATATAAAGTCCTAAACGAACTAAAAGTAAAAGACCTAGAATTTTAATAATTTTTTGTTGAAGCAGAAAAATTGTTTCTGAGCTTTTCATTTATTAAAAAAATTGCACTATTTATTTTATCAAAAAGTAAACATTACTGACTATATGAACGTAATGTACTTAACCCATTAATTGTTGCGCGAGCATTATTTAATAAATTGTTTGAACCAAGTTGCTTAGATAAAATATTTTTAATCCCAGCTAATTCTAAAACAGTTCTTATCGAACTGCCTGCGATAACACCAGAACCTGGTGCAGAGGGACGCAATACAAGTTTAGCAGCGCCAAACCTTCCATTTGTTGGGTGAGGGATAGAATTCGAACTTGTTAATGGAATCGAAATAATGTTTTTTTTACCATCGGTTACACCTTTTCGAACGGCAGTAATAACATCGCCTGCTTTACCAACACCAACACCTACTTTACCTTGTTCATTACCAACTACGATTACGGCGCGAAAACTCATTTTTTTTCCACCCTTTACAACCTTTGTTACACGTTGAATAGAAACAACGCGTTCTGACCATTCAGATTTTGTTCTAAATGTTTTTTTTAGGACCTGCCATAAATAAAATTGTTGAATCTAATAATAAAAAAACTATTTACTTACCTGTTTTACCTGCTTTACGACGAATAAATTCACCCTCGTAAGCAATACCTTTACCTTTATAAGGTTCCGGAGGACGAACAGAACGTATCTTTGCAGCAAATTCACCAACAGCATCTTTTTCCATACCAGAAATAACAACACTTGTTGGAGATTCTACTTTAACAGATAAGGAACCTGGTGTGAGCATTTTAATTGGATGGCTATAACCCATATTTAAAACCAGATCCTTTCCATCTAACTGGGCACGATAACCTACACCAGTAATTTGTAATCGCTTGTTAAATCCTTCTGAAACTCCTGTTACCATGTTGGCTACAAGGGTTCTAGATAATCCATATAAAGCTTGTGCAAGTTTTGTATCTTGCGCTTTTTCTATAAAAAGTTTTCCCTCTTGTTCGCTCTGTGTGCAACAAATAAGTGATGGCAAAATACGAGAAAGACTTCCTTTTGGCCCATCCACAACTATTTTTTGTCCGTCAATGCTGACGTTAACTTTTTGAGGGATCGCTATAAATTGTTTGCCGATTCGAGACATTTTTCTATTTATTTATTATTTACCAAATATAACATAGTAATTCCCCGCCAATCCCCTCTTCACGTGCTTTTTTGTCTGTCATTAAGCCTTTAGAAGTGGAAACGATTGCTGTACCAAAACCACCTAAAATTCGGGGCATAGTTTTTGCATTACTATATAATCGTAAGCCTGGTCGACTTGCTCGAGTAATTTTTGTAATAAAAGGAGTACGCTCTTTTCCCTTATACTTTAAGGATAAAAGAAGTGAGCTTTTTAAACCATTTTTTAATTCCTCAAAAGAATCAATAAAGCCTTCTGCTAAAAGGACACTTGCAACACTGCGTGTAACTTTTGTTGAAGGAATTTGTACAATTTGATGTTTCGCTAAATTCGCATTACGAATTCGCGTTAACATATCCGAAATAGTATCCGTAGTCATATTTTTAATGAATTCTAAAAAACTAAGATGTTTTAAATGGCATTCCTAAACCTTTTAAAAGAGCTAAAGCTTCTTCATCGGTTTTTGCCGTTGTTACAATAGATACATCAAACCCATGAAGTTGTGTCACTTCATCGTAAGAAATTTCAGGAAACATTAGCTGTTCTGTTAGACCTAAATTATAATTTCCACGTCCGTCAAAACCATTTGTTGTGATACCGCGAAAATCACGAATTCGGGGTAAAACGATATGAATTAGTTTTGTCAAAAAGTTATACATTTGTTCACGTCTTAAAGTTACGGATCCACCAACAGGCATTTGTTCTCGAATTTTAAAACCAGCCACTGATTTTCGAGCTTTATTTATCGTTGGCTGTTGCCCTGTAATTGTTGCAATTTCTTTAAGACTGCTATCCATTTCTTTGGAATTCTTTGCAGCTTCGCCTAAGCCTCGATTTATTGAAATTTTTACTAGCTTAGGTACTTGTTCAACATTTTGATACCCAAAATCATTAATTAATGAGGGAACAATTTTTTCCTTATATAAGGCTTTTAAATCTTTATGCATTTTTAAATAAATTCTAAATTTTCTATAATAAAATAGAGATTAAAAATCAGAATTAAAGTACTTCCGGTGCAAGAGAAATTATCTTTGTAAACCCTTTATCTTTTAATTCACGTGCGATAGGACCAAAAACTCGAGTCCCCCTTGGATTATTTTCTTTATTGATAATGACTGAAGCATTATCATCAAAACGTAATCTTGAACCATCTTGTCTTCTGATAGAATATTTCGTTCGAACAATAACAGCTCTAACTACGTCTGAACGTTTAACAGTTAAATTTGGCGTTGCGTCTTTAACAACGCCAATAATAACATCTCCAACGTAACCATAACGACGATTACTTCCGAGAATACGAATGCACATTAATTTTTTGGCACCACTATTATCTGCGACTTTTAGACACGTTTGCGGTTGAATCATTTTCTTTTTTTATGTTGAGGATTTTTTTATAACGTCTGTTAAAATCCAATTTTTAGTTTTACTAAGCGGACGAGTTTCACGAATGCGAACTGTATCACCGATACCAATATTAAAATCTTGATCATGAACCGCATAGCGTTTAGTTCTTGTAATTACCTTACTATAACGCTTATGCATAATACGGTCGTTGACAGCGACAATACATGTTTGTTCCATCTTATCGCTAACAACAATCCCTATCTTTTCTTTTGTAGCCATTTTTTACTATCTTATTAAAATTTCAAAATATAAGAGAAGTTAATTTTCTAGTTTTAACAAATTAACGACTAATAATTTTTGTCTTAATTGGCAGTTTATAAGAGGCTAGCTTTAAAACTTTAAGAGCTCTTTCTTCTTCTAAACCATTTATTTCAAAAAGAACAGCACCTGGTTTAATAACAGCTACCCAATAATCAACAGCACCTTTACCAGAACCCATTCGAGATTCTGCTGCTCGTTCTGTAATGGGTTTATCCGGAAAAATTCGGATCCAAATTTTTCCTGTTTTACGGACATATCTTGTAATACTACGTCTTGTTGCTTCGATTTGACGAGATGTTAACCATACAGGCTCTAAAGCTTGTATGCCGTATTCTCCAAAAACAACAGTACTAGCTTTCGAGGTACCTTTCATTCTTCCTCTATGTACTTTACGAAATTTCGTTCTTTTAGGAAGTAACATAAAATTCTTTGTTCTTTATTTAAAATAAGTTACTTAAATTATTTCTTTATTAAAAATCCAAACTTTTATACCAAGGACACCATAAATTGTGTGTGCTTGTAGCGTCGCATAACTAATATCCGCTCGTAACGTTTGCAGTGGTACACGTCCTTCTCGGACCCATTCAGCACGAGCAATTTCAGCCCCATTTAAACGACCCGACACTTGAATTTTAAAACCTTTAACACCGCTTTTTTGAAGCATTTGAGTTGTTTGACGAATTGCTTTTCTAAAGGCAACACGTTTTTCTAATTGGGTCGCTAAAGATCGAGCAACTAGTGAACTCTCATTTTCACTCTTGTTAATTTGTAAAATTTTGATACGAATCTGTTTTGACTCACTTAGAAGTTTTTTAAGAGACGTTTTTAAATTTAGAATTGTCCCTTCTTCATCAGATGCTGCTGCAATTGATTTTGGACGTGCGGCATAGATCAATAATTCTAATTGATTAACTTTTCTTTTGATTTCCAATTTAGCAATACCAGCTTTTTCGTAAATTGTTGCAAACTCTTTTTCAAAAAATTGTCTTATTTTATAATCTTCTTTTAAGACTTCGCTAAAAGCTCCATAATTTGCAAACCATGTTGAATTATGGGTTTTATTTACGCCAATTCGAAAACCCGTTGGATGTGTTTTTTGTCCCACAAATGAATATACTTCGTAAATTTATAAAATGTATAAATAGCTAAGAAGCTACGATTATAGTAATATGAGAAGTAGCCTTCTGAATCCTATATGCTCGGCCCTGAGCTCGTGGTCGAAAACGTTTCATTGTTGGACCTTGATTTGCAAAAGCCGATTTAACAATTAAATTTTTCTCATCAAAACCTTTATTATGCTTTGCATTTGCTGCTGCAGAACGAAGAACTTTTATAATTGGTTCACACGAACTATAAGGTAGAAATTCTAAAACGAGAAGAGCATCACTATAGCTTTTTCCTTGAATTTGCTGTAATACTCGTCGAATTTTACTTGGTGACATTCTAATATATTTTGAAACTGCACGGGCTTCATTTTGTTGTACAGAAATTGTCTTCATAACGTATAAAAATTAACGTTTTCCTTTCTTATCTTTTTTAATATGTGATCTAAATGTTCGCGTAGGAGAAAATTCGCCTAATTTATGACCAACCATTTGATCTGTTACAAAAACAGGTAAATGTTGACGACCATTATAAACAGCAAAAGTATGACCAATCATATTGGGTAAAATTGTTGTTGAACGCGACCATGTTTTTATAATGTCCTTTTTTCCTTCCGCATTCATAGACTCAACTTGTTCAAGAAGATATGAAGCTACGAAAGGACCCTTTTTTAAAGAACGTGCCATTGTTTATATTAACGTTTTAATTATAATTTACTGTTAACGTCTTGATCTTAAAATATAACGACTGCTAGCTTTTGTTGGTTTTCTAGTCTTGATTCCTAACGCAGGTTTACCCCAAGGTGTTACAGGTTTAGAACGGCCAATTGGCGATCTACCTTCCCCTCCACCGTGTGGGTGATCAATTGGGTTTTGTACAACACCACGAACTTTAGGTCGTTTTCCTAACCAACGTTTTCGACCAGCCTTACCTAAAGTAACATTAACAAACTCAACATTCCCAACTTGTCCTAAAGTTGCATAACATCGTTTATTAACAAGACGAATTTCATTTGATGGTAATTTTAGAGTTACAAAATCACCTTCTTTAGCAATTAATTGTGCATATGTTCCTGCTGCGCGAGCAATTTGCCCACCTTTTCCAAGTGTTAGTTCAATATTATGAACAATACTACCTAATGGAATATACTCTAATGGCATTGCATTACCAATTTCAATTGGGCTTGTAACACCAGAATACAAAGTTGCACCAACTTTTAATGAGCGGGGAGAAATAATATATTTTTTTGATCCGTCTGCATAATGTAATTTCGCAATTCTTGCATTTCGGTTAGGATCATATTCAATACCAACCACTTTTGCTACACTATTTGTTTCTTTTCTTTGAAAATCTATAACCCTATACTTTCTTTTATGACCACCACCACGGCCTTTTAGAGTTATAATCCCTCGATTATTACGGCCACTACAACGCTTTTTTCCAAAGGTTAATGACTTCTCCGGTTTACTTTTTGACAAATCATCAAAAAATAAACTTGAGCGAGAGCGTGTTCCTGGGCTATAAGCCCTATATAAACGAATTGCCATATAGTTCTAGTTATCTTAATACCGTTTAATTTTTGAACAAGGAGATTTCTAATTATACGTCTTCAAAAAGCGTAATAGAATTCTCTGGAGCAAGTGTTACAATCGCTCTTTTATATTGAGACTTTCGTCCAATGTATCTCCCTACACGACGTTTTTTTACGGCTTGTAGTGAAGTATTTACAGAAATCACTTTAACATCAAATAGTTGTTCAATAGCAGCTTTTACCGAAGGTTTAGTTGCTTTTGCATCCACAGCAAAACTATACTGATTTTGTTCAATAAGTTTGATTGTTTTTTCTGTAAGAAGTGGATATTTTACTAAATCAATTGATGCTTTTTGATCGAAACCCATATACTTAATTTGTAAATAATACCTAAAGTAATCTGTATCAGTATTACTTTGTAGTTAATTTGATTTTTATTAATCTATTGCTTAGGTTGGATTTTTAGCATAGCATTTTGTTTCCCAGGTAAGGAACCTTTTAGAACCAAAATTTTTTCTTCGACGTTTATGAATAAAACTTCACTATTTTTAATAGTTACTTTTTTATTACCAAGTTGTCCTGCCATCTTCTTACCAGGGTAAACACGACCAGGTGTACTACCAGCACCAATAGAACCAGGTAACCGATGGTTTTTTGAACCATGGGTCATTGGGCCACGACTAAAATTATGACGCTTTTGGTTTCCAGCAAAACCTTTACCAATACTTTTACCAGTTACCCGTACCTTTTGACCAACAGCAAAAGAGTCTAATGTTATATTTTGTCCAAGCTTGAAATTTTGTGGGTCATCTACACGAAATTCACCAAATGATGAAAAACCTGTGGCACCACTTTTCTTTAAATGACCTAATTGTGGCTTGTTAATTTTACTTAACTTCTCTTTTCCATAAGCTACTTGAACAGAATTATATCCATCAGTAGTTAGAGTTTTAATCTGACTGATTTGACATTCCTCAGTTTTTAATAACGTTACTGGAAATATCGTTCCAGACTCATCAAAAATTTGAGTCATACCAAGTTTTTTTCCGAATAAGCCAACAGACATAGATGACTACCGTTAAATAATTTTAAATTCTTATATGCAAAACAAAAAAACTAAATGTTTTTTTCCTTCTATTGATTAGAAATAAC
>Ga0115104_10119466_pt1 | contig 13238 bp, 25 predicted proteins | sample CN18umnscriptome_2_FD_89649 | JGI IMG/M metagenome (GOLD analysis project Ga0115104, IMG submission 89649) | Marine eukaryotic communities from Pacific Ocean to study complex ecological interactions - CN13ID_70_C50_10m_0.8um Metatranscriptome... | ecosystem: Environmental > Aquatic > Marine >...
GTCTTTATTTATTGACGTATCTATTAAAAGTTTTTATAAACTTGCTTTGTTTTTACAAATCGCCCAAAATAAAATATTTTTTCTTTATGTCCATAGGTTTATACACAAGAAAAATTGGTATGACTCAGGTTTTTGACAACGAAGGGACACTTTTACCAGTTACAATTTTACGTGCTGAAGCATGTAAAATAAGTCAAATAAAAACAATACAAACAGATGGCTACAATGCAATTCAAGTTGCCTATTGTAAAGAAAATTTCAACAAATTAAATCAAGCGCAACGAGGCCACTTAAAAAACTTGAATGGGGAAGGTTTCAAATTTTTCGGTGAATTTCGTGTGAAAGATCCCACTGAATATAAATTAGGACAGACTTTAAATGTCCAAGATTTTGAAGAAGGTCAAACAATACGCTTAACTGGAAAATCAATCGGAAAAGGTTTTACAGGTAACCAGAAACGACATAATTTTAGCCGAGGCCCAATGACCCACGGATCTAAAAACCATCGATTACCGGGAAGTATTGGTGCTGGAAGTACACCGGGACGTGTTTATCCTGGAAAAAAGATGGCCGGGCATCTAGGTAACAGTAATGTTACGCTTAAAAAAACAAAGATTATATACGTAAATAAAGCGGAAAATATTTTAGTTGTAAAGGGCTCAGTCCCTGGGAAAAAAAATAACATCTTAAAATTATCTTCCCCTAAAACGTATTAAAAATAAATTAGACTATTAATTTTATTAACGTTTATGGCTATTGAAGCTAAACAAGATTTAGTAACAAACTCAACTACTGATAGTTTACTTGTAGAACGTTCTTTTCGTGGTCAAAACGATCTTTTAGGTATCGTAAAATATCCAATACTCACGGAAAAAACAATCAGGTTACTTGAACAAAACCAATACAGTTTTGCAGTCGATCCTAAAGCAGATAAAACCTCGATTAAATATGTTATCGAAGAGTTATTTGATGTCAAAGTTTTATCTGTTAATACTTCTACTTTACCTACGAAAAAACGTCGGGTAGGTAAGTTTATTGGTAAAAGAGCTCAATATAAAAGAGCTATTGTAACTTTAGCACCTGAGAATTCTATCACATTATTTGAAGAAGAATAAAATACATCTTTTTACTTACGCAAAAAATAGTTTATGGCTATTCGTCTTTACCGGGCTTACAGCCCAGGTACACGCACAAAGTCTGTTTCATATTTTAATGAATTAACTCCAAAAAAACCTGAAAAAACATTAGTCTTTGGAAAAAAGGCTATTAGTGGAAGGAATAATAGAGGAGTTATCACTGTCAAAGGACGAGGTGGCGGACACAAACGAAAATATCGTATCGTAGATTTCAAAAGAAGATCAAAAATACCTGCAAAAGTTTTTACGATTGAATATGATCCAAACCGTAACACTCGTATAGCACTCTTACATCATTATGATGGTACAAAAAGTTATATCTTAGCTCCTCGTTCATTACGTGTTGGCATGGAAATTACTTCTGGTATCGAAAGCCCAATTGAAGTTGGAAATGCCATGCCTTTAGAATTTATTCCTTTAGGAAGTATCGTGCATAATGTTGAGCTAACTTTAGGTAAAGGTGGGCAAATCGCTCGTGCTGCAGGTACGTATGCCCAGTTAATTGCTAAAGAAGGTGATTTTGTAACTTTAAAACTTCCATCTAATGAAGTTCGTTTAGTTAATAAAAGATGCAATGCAACATTAGGTCAAGTTGGAAATATTGATCACAGTAATATTACTCTTGGAAAAGCGGGTCGAAAACGCTGGTTAGGAAAAAGACCAAAAGTTCGTGGTGTTGTTAAAAATCCAATAGATCACCCACATGGTGGTGGTGAAGGGCGTTCACCTATCGGCCGTCCAAAACCTGTTACACCTTGGGGTAAACCAGCTTTAGGTCGTAAAACAAGAAAACCAACAAAAGCAAGTAGTAAGTATATTCTTCGTTCACGACGTTAAATTTAGATACGGGTATACAGATATTCAAAAAAAAGATCTTAATTACTTAGTAAAAAATAATAAAAATGTCACGTTCTTTAAAGAAAGGTCCTTTTGTAGCATCGTATGTCATTGAAAAAATAGAACAAATGAATGCTAGTGGGGAAAAATCCATTATTAAAACATGGTCCCGTTCAACAACAATTTTACCTAATATGATTGGACACACCTTTGCTGTATACAATGGGCAACAACACCTTCCCGTTTTTGTATCAGATCAAATGGTTGGACATAAGCTTGGAGAATTTGCACCAACTCGAACATTTCGTTCGCATGTTAAAAAAGACAAAAAAGGAAAACGTTAGTCTAAAGCTTTATTTATGGTACAAACAAATGAATTTCGCGCGATTTCTAAATATGTTAGAATGTCGCCAAGTAAAATAAGACGTGTTTTACGACAACTTGAAGGTAAAACGTATGCAGAAGCGTTACTAGTTTTACAATTTATGCCTTATACGGCTTGTCGTCCCATTATTAAAGTACTAAAATCTGCGACAGCAAACGCTAAAAATAATTTTGGTTTCGATGAAACACAACTAACTGTAAAAGCAGCTTTTGTTGACAAAGGACCAACGATGAAACGCTTTCGTCCAAGAGCTCAAGGGCGGGCATATAGAATTTTAAAAGCGACATCACATATTACCATTATTATGGCAGGTTAATTAAATTTAAATTTTTTCTAAGGAGTTAGTTCGTGGGACAAAAAACACACCCTACCGGTTTTCGTACTGGTATTAATAAATCACATGCTTCGACTTGGTTTGCTAATTATGGTGCTTATAGCCAAGTTTTAAAAGAAGATTTTGAAATAAGGAAGCTGTTTGAAAAAGAATTCGAGGCTATTTATAATAAGGCCGGTATAACAAAATTAGAAATTTTACGGCAAATAAATCAACTTGAGCTTCGCGTATACGCGGCACGACCAAAAGCTATTACGAGCGATAACGAGAAACAAAGTCTTGTTTCAGAATTAAAGGAAAAACTTTCTACCCTAGTAAACGATTCAAAACAAATACGTATAAAGGTTATTCAAATCACTAATAGTGAAAATGAAAGTTTACTTGTTGCACGCTCTATTGCTACCCAACTTGAACGACGAGTTGCTTTCCGGAAGGCGGTTCGACAAACAACACAAATGTTACAAAAAAGTGGGAGTAAAGGGTTCAAAATTCAAGTAGCAGGTCGTTTAAATGGGGCTGAAATTGCTCGAGCAGAATGGGCCCGAGAAGGCCGTGTGCCTCTTCAGACAATTCGGGCTGATATAAGCTATTCAACATACCGTGCTAACACTATTTATGGTGTATTAGGTATTAAAGTTTGGATTTTTAATAAAGAGATCTTATAGCTTTTTAACTTTTATATTTGTATAAGAAAAAATTATGCTACTTCCTAAAAGAACAAAATTTCGTAGACAACATCGTGGAAGATTTAAAGGTACGTCAAAAGCTAACACCCTCGTTTTTGGTGAATATGGAATTCAAGCTTTAGAACCTGTCTGGTTAACTTCAAGACAAATTGAAGCTACAAGACGTAGTATTACAAGATATGTAAGACGGACAGGTAAAATTTGGATTAGAATTTTTCCAGATAAGCCGATTACTGAAAGGGCCGCAGAATCACGTATGGGTTCAGGAAAAGGTACTGTTGCTTATTGGGTATCTGTCGTTAAACCAGGCGCAGTACTTTTTGAAATCACCGGTTTAGATAAACAAATGTCATATAAGGTTTTAAAATTAGCTTCTTATAAACTTCCTATAAGAACAAAAATTTTAGAAAAAGCCTAAATTTTATTAATTATTTGATCTTTTTATACTAGATAGTTCTATAAATGGCAGTAAAAGAAAAAATAGGAATCGTTGTTAGTGACAAGATGTCTAACACACGTATAGTTGCGGTCAATGATCGCATTACACACAAACGTTATAAAAAAGTTATTACCCGAACACGTCGTTTCGCAGTACATGACCCAGAATCCCTATCGTTTATTGGTGACCAAGTCCAAATTCGCGAGACAAAACCAATCAGTAAAACGAAAAATTGGATTTTACTTGAAGTTTTAAAAAAATCATCAACATAACCAAAATATATCTAGTCAAATGATACAACCACAAACTTGTTTAAAAGTAGCCGACAATAGTGGTGCCAAAAAACTAATGTGCATTCGAATTCTTGGTAGTAACCGAAGATATGGGCATGTGGGTGACGTTATTATCGGAGTCGTGAAAGATGCTACACCAAATCTTACAGTAAAACGGTCAGATGTTGTTCGTGCGGTTATTGTTCGAACAAAGCAATCCGTTCGAAGAAAAGATGGTTCACGTTTACGGTTTGATGACAATGCCACAGTTATTATCAATAAAGAAAATAACCCCCGCGGAACACGTGTATTTGGTCCTATTGCTCGAGAGCTTAAAGAAAAAGGGTTTACTAAAATTGTTTCTTTAGCACCCGAAGTCCTATAAGAAAAGGATTTATAGTTTAATTTACCCGAGAAAACTATTATTAATTTTTATATGAAAATAGATTTAAAAAGTTTATACAAGCAGCAAATTGTGCCTTCTATGATCGAGCAGTTCGGTTATAAAAACATCGAACAAGTTCCTAAAATTGTTAAAATATCGGTTAATCGAGGTATTGGAGAAGCCTCTAAAAACACTAAAGAACTTGAAATGAGTGTTGATGAAATGGTAATTATTGGGGGTCAAAAACCAATTGTTAATAAGGCGAAAACCTCTGTTGCTGGTTTTAAAATTAGAGATGGTATGTCCATCGGAGCTTCTGTAACTTTAAGGAAAGAAAAAATGTTTACATTTTTAACAAAATTAATTCACATTGTTTTACCAAGAATTAGGGACTTTCGAGGTATCGACCCGAACAGCTTTGATGGACGTGGTAATTATAATTTGGGTTTAAAAGAACAATTAATTTTTCCTGAAATTTCATACGATGATGTAACACAAATCCGAGGTTTGGATATTTCTATTGTGACAACAGCAAAAACGGATGAAGAAGCACGTTCTTTATTAACAGCATTTGGTATGCCGTTTAAAAAAATTTAAATTTAATTAGTTTTTAATGACAACAGATACTATTGCGGATATGTTAACGCGAATTCGTAATGCGAATTTAGCAAGACATCAAATTGTACAAATACCTTCTACAAAGATAACACGCAACATCGCTCAAGTATTGCTTTCCGAAGGTTTAATTGAATCGTTTGAAGAGTTAAAAAATGGATTTAAAGGTTCTCTTCTTCTGGCTCTAAAATATGTGGGTACTGAACGAAAACCTGTTATAGAAAAAATTCAACGTATAAGTACTCCAGGTTTACGTGTTTACAGCGGAGCAAAAAAGATGCCGAGAATTTTAGGTGGTTTTGGTACCGCTATTATTTCAACGTCATCTGGTTTAATGACGGATCAACAAGCTCGCCAGCAAGGTATTGGTGGTGAACTTTTATGTTATATTTGGTAAATTTTATATTCAATTTATGTCACGTATAGGGAAAAAAGGTATAGTTCTACCAGATAAAGTTAAGGTAAATTTAGAAGGTCAAAAAATTTCAGTAGAAGGGCCAAAAGGAAATCTTTCTCGAATTTTACCATCACTAGTTTGTTGCACATTCGACCAAACAAAGCAACAAATACTTATTGAAAAAGCCCAAGAGACAAAACTGTCACAAGCTTTATTTGGTCTTTCACGTACGCTCGTTGCTAACATGGTAACCGGTGTTTCTGTTGGTTTTGAAAAACGTTTACAAATAACAGGGGTCGGTTACCGTGCTCAACTCGAAGGAAAAGATTTAGTTTTAAATTTAGGTTACAGTCATCCTGTAAAAATGTTTACGCCTGAAGGGTTATCGGTAAAAGTTGAAACTCCAACAAGTGTTATCGTTTCTGGTATCCAGAAGGATAGTGTTGGTGAATTTGCAGCAAAAATACGTTCTGTAAGGCCACCAGAACCGTATAAAGGAAAAGGGGTTGCTTACGAGGGTGAAATTATACGACGTAAAGCAGGAAAAACAGGAAAATAATCCTTTTATGACTCTCCTAATTTAAATATTATTTTTATTATAAATTAAAAATGAATCCGAAGAAGTCTGGTAAACAAAATTCAGAATGGTCAGAACGTGTTGTGTCAATTGAACGCGTTACAAAAGTAGTAAAAGGTGGTAAAAAAATGAGTTTCCGAGCCATTCTTGTTGTCGGGAATGAACAAGGCAAAGTTGGTGTTGGTGTTGGTAAAGCTGGTGATGTTATAACAGCAGTTCGTAAAGGCGTCACGGATGGAAAAAAACATATAATATCTGTTCCATTAACAAGTTCAAGTTCAATACCGCATACTACAACGGCACGTTTTGGAGCCGCAAAAGTATTTTTACGTCCTTCAGCCCCTGGTTCAGGCGTAATTGCGGGAAGTTCAATTCGTACAGTTTTAGAACTTGCAGGAATAAAAAATATTTTATCAAAACAACTGGGTTCAAATAACTTATTAAATAATGCAAGAGCAACAGTTAATTGCCTAAGTAGTTTAAGATCTTATAGTGGATAATAAAGTCTACGTATATTAAATGATAGTTTCTGAAACAACAAATCTCTTAAAGCAAAAAATAATTAGAATATTAACTTTTTTGCTTGTTATTAGACTAGGTCTATATATCCCTGTACCTGGTGTAGATTTAGACCTTTTTGCACAAAGTTCAGGTACAAATACATTACTTGGTCTACAACGAAATTTAACAGGAAGTTCTTTTTTAGGCATTGGTTCTTTAGGTATACTACCCTACATAAATGCTTCCATAATAATTCAATTATTAACCCCAATTATACCTGCTTTAACAAAACTACAAAAAGAAGAAGGTGAACTTGGTCGACAGGAAATACGTAAATATACCCGCTATTTAACTTTTATTTGGGCTTTATTTCTTAGTTTAAGTTTAAGTTTTTTTTTAATAAAACCTTTGGTTTTTAACTGGACTATCAGTTTAGTTTTAAAGATCGTACTTTCCCTTACTACAGGCTCGATGCTTTCACTTTGGTTTGCGGAACGAATAACAAATGAAGATTTGGGTAATGGTTCCTCTATGATTATTGGGATCAATATTCTGGGGGGAATTCCTTCGAATTTTTCTGGTGGTACACAAGAATTAAATTTTAGTGCATTACTAAATAATGTTTCGCAAATATTTACTGGTTTAATAATCTATTTAGCTATTGTTTGGCTAATAATTTTGGTCCAAGGGGCTTATAAAAGAGTTAATATTGTGTCCGCACGACAATTGGATGTAAATTATCTAGAAAATACGAAGCAAAATTCTGGAATAAAAAATAGCTATATACCTATCAAAATAACGCAAAGTGGTATCATGCCTCTTGTTTTTAGTACAACGATTGTAACACTTGTATTATACCCTCTACAAATATTACTTAGTTCAACTTCTTTTAATAATGGAGGTGTTGTAGTTACTTTATCTTTTGCTTTAAATTTTATTTTGGTTATATTTTTTAGTAGCTTTTATGCGCTTTTAGTATTAAAGCCTAAAGATTTATCAGAAAATTTAACAAAAACTGCTTACAGCATCCCTGGTTTAAAACAAGGAAAAGAAACAACTTTTTATTTGAAACAGGTTATTAGCCGTTTAGCATTTTTAGGTGGATTATTCTTAGCTTTTTTAGCCTTTTTCCCATTTTTGCTTAGTAACTTTTTTCAAATAGGCCTTTTTAAAAATTTAACTTCGCTAATAATTTTAATTGGTGTCTTAACAGATGTATCGTCACAGATAAAAGGTTATCTAGTTTCCCAAAACTATGAAAGTTTTAAAAAAACGTAGACTTTTAATTATAAGTCAAGTAATCTAAAAAAATAAATAGTCAATATATTTAGTCAGTTAACTTTTTTTGTTAACGTTAAATTTAAAATATTTTTATGAAAGTCGTAAGTTCAATTGGTAATTTAAAAAATCGTTCGAAAGATTGCCAAATAGTAAAACGTCGTGGAAGAATCTACTTAATTTCTAAGTCAGACCCACGCCTTAAAGTTCGCCAAGGGCGAGCAAAAATGAAACGTAAGTAAAAACTTAAAAAATAAAAAGAAATGGCACGGATTTCTGGAATTGATCTTCCTCGTAATAAAAGAGTAGAGATTGGATTAACTTATGTATTTGGTATTGGTAATACCAGCGCAAAACAAATTGTTAAAGAAGCTAAGGTTTCACCAGATACGAGATGCGGCGATTTATCTGATGCAGATATAACTGCTATTAGAGCCATTGTTGATGGTGATTATCAGACAGAAGGTGATTTAAGGAGATTTAATTCTCAAAACATAAAAAGACTAACAGAAATTGGTTCGTCAGCCGGACGTCGCCATCGTGTTGGTTTACCTGTTCGAGGACAACGTACAAGAACAAATGCTCGAACACGTAAAGGTAAAGTTAAAATTGCTGTTACAAAGAAGAAATAAAAGATGCGTAATTTATTTTAATTTATGGTCAAACAAATAAAAAGATTTTCGGGAAAAAAAGCAAAAAAAACGATAACAAGTGGTGTTGTACATATAAAATCAACATTTAACAATACTATTGTTAATATTACCGATAGCCAAGGTAATACTTTATTTTGGGCATCTGAAGGGGGTAGTGGTTTTAAAGGGTCAAAAAAAGTACTCCCTTTGCTGCCCAATCTGCTGCTGAAAAAGTTGCTACAACAGCTTACGAACAAGGCATGAGGAAAGCAGAGGTAGTCGTTAGTGGGCCAGGTAGTGGACGAGAGACAGCAATAAGAGCTTTACAAGGTTGCGGTTTGCAGGTTTTAGTAATTAAAGATATTACTCCAGTACCACATAATGGTTGTCGGCCTCCTAAAAAACGACGCGTTTAAAAAAACTAGTTTTAATTACTATTTCTTTATTAAAATAAAAAGATCAACAATTTAAACAGATTATGTTTCAAGTTCATTGCTTAGAATTTCAGACAAAATCGACAACCGAGCTTTATTCCAAATATAGTCTTGGGGCTTTTCTAAAAGGTCAGAGTATTACAGTAGGTAACGCATTAAGACGTGTTTTATTATCCAATTTATATGGCATCTCGATTATTGGAGTTCGCATAAGTGGTGTAAATCATGAGTTTTCAACAATACCTCATGTAAAAGAAGATGTTATAGATATTCTTCTTAACTTAAAACAAGTCATACTAAAAGGTTCTATAAACGAACCTGTAATGGCCCGTCTAAATGTTCAAGAGCCTGGTATAGTTACGGCAAACAGTATAGAGTTTAGTGGTGACATTTGTTTAGTCGAACCACAACAATATATTGCATGTTTAACGAAGCCTAGTAAGTTAGAAATGGAATTTTTGATTTCTAAAGGGCAAAATTATATTACAAGCGATAAAATTGATTCTGTGTTACCACCAGGGTTTCTTGCGGTTGATGCTATTTTTATGCCCGTTCGTAATGTAAATTTTTTCGTTGAAACTTCCCGGGGTGAAAGTTCTTCAGAACTAGAAACCTTAATATTAGAGATTACTACAAATGGTAGTATAACACCTGCTGAGGCTTTAAGTACTTCGGCTGAAATTTTAGAAAATACCTTTGGTCTAATTAAGGTTACAGAAACTCTAGGAAATCTAGAATCTAATGTTGAGGCACTTAAAATAGAGAAGGAACCTGAACCATTTGATAGTATTTTTATTGAAGAATTAGAACTTTCGGTACGTGCTTATAATTGTTTAAAAAGAGCAAATGTGCACACGTTAAAAGATTTGCTAAAATATTCTGCTGATGACCTCTTAGAATTTAAAAATTTTGGGCAGAAATCCGCAGATGAAGTATGTGATAATTTACAACAACGGTTTAAAATGAACCTCCGAAAGTAGTACCACAATTCTACTTACTCACGGCTGTTAAAAGACAAGATCTAATGTAGTTAGAATTATTAGTATCTTTGAACTTTATAAAAAATTTATAGAAACTGAATTGATAAAAATTTAAGTTATGTCGGTATCAACTCCCGAGACAAAATCGGCTTATTTTGGAATAGGTCGTAGAAAAACTTCCGTAGCTAAAGTAATTTTAGTACCTGGAACTGGTTCATTAATTATAAACCAGACACCTGGTGAGCTTTATCTACAATTTAATTCGAATTATATAAATGTCTCTAAAATTCCACTTACCTCATTAGGTTTAGAAAACATGTACGATATCTATGTAAATACTCATGGGGGGGGTCTTAAAGGACAAGTAGATGCTATAAAACTCGGAGTAGCACGGGCCTTATGTTATATGTCATCAGAAAACAGAGTACTTTTGAAATCTGAAGGATTTTTAACTAGGGATTCCCGTCGTAAAGAACGGAAAAAGTATGGATTAAAGAAAGCTCGAAAGGCTCCTCAATTCTCTAAACGTTAAGTAAATTATTAAGTAATGGCAAAGACAACAATTCACCCAGAATGGTATACTGACGCAAAGGTTTATTGTGATGGACAATTAGTTATGAAAATTGGGTCGACTAAACCAAGATTAAATGTAGATATTTGGTCAGGAAACCACCCATTTTATACCGGCTCACAAAAAATATTAGATACCGAAGGTCGAGTAGAACGTTTTATGCGTAAATATGGTATTGAAAATCAGAATTCTTAAAACACAATTATGCCAACAATACAACAACTCGTTCGTTCAAAACGGACAGCACAAAAAAAGAAAACAAAATCACCCGCACTAAAGTCTTGTCCACAACGTCGTGGTGTTTGTACCCGCGTCTATACATCAACACCCAAAAAACCTAATTCCGCATTAAGAAAAGTAGCACGTGTCCGATTAACATCTGGTTTTGAAGTAACAGCGTATATACCTGGTATTGGGCACAATATACAAGAACATTCTGTAGTTTTAATACGTGGTGGGCGTGTTAAAGACCTACCGGGTTGTCGTTACCACGTTGTTCGCGGTACACTTGACGCTGCTGGTGTAAAAGACCGAAAGCAAAGTCGGTCGAAGTATGGTGGTAAGAAACCTAAAGGTTAGTATTAATTCTTTTTTATAATTAGCTTTTATATATGTCAAGACGAAGTAGAGCACAAAGAAAACTAGCAGAACCAGATCCAATATACAATAGCCGTTTAGTGACTTTACTAATTAGTAGAATTCTAAAATCTGGAAAAAAATCACTGGCACAAAAAATTGTTTATAATGCCTTAGACTTAATTTCTACAAAATCAGAAGAAAATCCTGTATTAGTACTAGAAAAGGCCGTTAAAAACGTTACTCCACAAGTAGAAGTAAAATCAAGAAGGGTTGGAGGTTCAACATATCAAGTACCGATCGAGATCCGTGCTTACCGAGGTATAAATATTTCGCTAAAATGGATTACAGAATACGCTCGTGAAAGATCGGGAAAAAGTATGGCGATTAAGTTATCTAACGAAATAATCGATGCTGCGAAGGAAGCTGGTAACAGTATCCGAAGAAAAGAGCAAACTCATAAAATGGCTGAAGCAAATAAAGCTTTTGCACATTTTAGATATTAAGTCTGAGCGTTAAGTTATTTATAAGTTAACCTCTATACGCCAAAAGTCTAAAAAAAAATTACTTATCTAATATATATATTCATATGGCACGCGAAAAGTTTGAAAGATCAAAACCACATATTAATATTGGTACAATTGGTCACGTTGATCATGGTAAAACAACTTTAACAGCAGCAATTTCGGCTACTTTAGCTATTCATAATTTAGAAGCTACAAAAAAGTTTGACGAAATTGATTCTGCACCTGAAGAAAAAGCTCGTGGTATTACAATCAACACGGCTCACGTAGAATATGAAACAGCGGATCGTCATTATGCACACGTTGATTGTCCGGGTCACGCGGATTATGTAAAAAATATGATTACTGGGGCCGCACAAATGGATGGTGGAATATTAGTCGTTTCCGCGGCCGATGGCCCGATGCCACAAACACGTGAACATATTTTATTAGCAAAGCAGGTTGGTGTCCCTTATCTTGTTGTATTTTTAAATAAGGCCGATCAAGTTGATGATGAAGAGCTTCTTGAATTAGTACAATTAGAAGTTCAAGAACTTTTAGAGAGTTATGATTTCCCAGGTGACGAAGTTCCTTTCGTATCTGGTTCTGCATTACTAGCTTTACAAGCCGTTGAAGGTGGTCCAAAAGAAAAAGGGCAAGATAAATGGGTAGATCTTATTTATGATCTAATGGAAGCTGTTGATAACTATATACCAACACCAGAACGTGATACAGAAAAAACTTTTTTAATGGCTATTGAAGATGTTTTCTCTATTACAGGCCGTGGTACTGTAGCGACAGGAAGGATTGAAAGAGGTGTTATCAACGTTGGAGATGCTGTAGAGTTAGTAGGTTTAAAAGATACTAAAACAACAACAGTGACTGGTATTGAAATGTTCCAAAAAACACTTGATCAAGGTATGGCGGGTGACAATGTTGGTATTTTAATTCGAGGAATTCAAAAAACAGAAATTGAGCGTGGTATGGTATTAGCATTACCGGGTTCAATTACACCGCACAAAAAGTTTGAAGCGGAAGTTTATATTTTAAACAAAGAAGAAGGTGGAAGACATACTCCTTTCTTTACTGGGTACCGCCCTCAATTTTATGTACGTACAACAGACGTTACTGGTACTATTGTTCAATTTACAGGTGATGATGGTAGCATTGCTGAAATGGTAATGCCTGGTGATAGAATTAAAATGACTGCGGAACTTATTAATCCTATTGCTATTGAACAAGGGATGCGCTTCGCTATCCGCGAAGGTGGGCGGACAGTTGGTGCTGGCGTAGTATCAAAAATTCTGGAATAAAAGAATTTATTTAGGATATAACTATGAACACTATGAAATTCGAAAAGCTTCGTATAAGTTTAAAATCATATGAGGCGTCGGTATTAGATAACTCGTGTCTTAAAATTATTACCGCCGTAAAAACAAGTGGTGTTAATACGGTGGGGCCAGTACCCTTACCAACACGAATCCGCCGTTACTGTGTTTTAACTTCACCACATGTAAATAAAGATGCACGTGAACATTTTGAAATTCGGACGCACAAAAGGATAATTGATGTCTATTCGCCTAGTGAAACAACGTTTGAAAATCTTCGTAATTTAGATATTTCAGCCGGAGTTGACGTAGAAATTAAAAATTTCTAATCTACTCAGTTGTTTTAAATTGCTGCAAGACCTAAGGGATAAC
>Ga0115104_10640957_pt1 | contig 13226 bp, 25 predicted proteins | sample CN18umnscriptome_2_FD_89649 | JGI IMG/M metagenome (GOLD analysis project Ga0115104, IMG submission 89649) | Marine eukaryotic communities from Pacific Ocean to study complex ecological interactions - CN13ID_70_C50_10m_0.8um Metatranscriptome... | ecosystem: Environmental > Aquatic > Marine >...
CATATTAAATAAATTTTTTTAAAATTGCATTTTGTTTACCAAATTTATTCTTAATACTTAAAAATTATTTATATGCAAGCAGGCCTATTTGCAAAAAAGGTTGGCATGACTCAAATATTTGATGAATCTGGAACAATTCTTCCCGTAACTATATTAAAAACCGGAGTTTGTCAGGTAAGTCAAATTAAAACCGTAACTACGGATGGTTATAACGCTGTGCAAGTTGCTTACGGTGAAGAAAAATTAGAAAACATAAAAAAACCTACAAGAGGACATTTAAAGTTAGTAGGCGATAAGGGTTTTAAGTCTTTCGGAGAATTTCGTGTTTCTAAACCGGAAGAGTTTAAACTAGGTCAGGTTATTAAAGTTGATACATTTTCGATCGGACAAAAGGTTCGAGTAACGGGAAAAAGTATCGGTAAAGGTTTTGCGGGTAACCAAAAACGACACAATTTTAGTAGAGGCCCAATGACACACGGTTCGAAAAACCATAGATTACCAGGAAGTATTGGTGCGGGAAGTACTCCCGGACGAGTATATCCCGGAAAAAAAAATGGCAGGGCAACTAGGTGATGAAATGGTAACTCTTAAAAATTCTGAAGTTTTATACGTGAATTCGGAAGATAATATTCTTGTTTTAAAAGGCTCCGTACCTGGTAAAAAGAATACTTTATTGAAAATTCAGCCGCAAAAATATTAATTTTTAAAAGCTGTTTAGCATTTTTTATGTCTTACATGCAGTCTACTCAAAAAAATTTACTGGATATAATAAAATATCCAATTCTTACCGAAAAGACAATACGGTTACTTGAAGGAAATCAATATAGTTTCGCCGTTGATTCTCGAGCGGATAAATCTGCTGTAAAATTAGCTGTGGAACAACTGTTTGATGTTAAAGTTATTTCCGTAAATACTTCTTTACTACCATTAAAGAAGCGTCGTGTAGGAAAGTTTATCGGAAAAAAAGCTCGTTACAAAAGAGCAATCGTTAAATTAGCATCAGGAGATTCTATTAGTCTATTCGAAGAATAATAGCTGATTGCTATCAAAAATTAGACGTTCTTAAATAATTAAATATTATATGGCAATTCGTCTGTACAGGGCTTATAGTCCAGGCACACGTTCTAAATCAGTTTCATACTTTGATGATTTATCAAACGTAAAACCCCAAAAAGCTTTAACTTTTGGTAAAAAAGCTTGTGGTGGACGCAATAATAGGGGTGTTATTACCGTTAAAGGTAGAGGTGGTGCCCATAAAAGAAAGTATCGTATGATAGATTTTCATCGAAAATCTGCAATAGTAGCAAAAGTTTCTACTATTGAATACGACCCAAACCGAAATTCTAGAATAGCTTTACTAAACTACAAAGATGGTTCAAAAAAATATATTATTTGTCCTCGTTCTTTAAAGGTAGGGATGGATCTATATTCTGGAAATAATGTACCAATCGAAATTGGTAATGCGATGCCTTTAGAATTGATTCCCCTAGGAAGTATTATTCATAACGTTGAATTAACTTTGGGTAAGGGTGGTCAAATAGCCCGTGCTGCTGGTACTTACGCACAATTAATTGCAAAAGAAGGTAATTTTGCTACGTTAAAGTTCCCTTCTAACGAGGTGAGGCTAGTAAACAAAAAATGTTACGCAACGTTAGGTCAAGTTGGTAATGTTGATCATATTAACATTACTTTAGGAAAAGCTGGTAGAAGTAGATGGTTAGGAAAAAAACCTAAAGTAAGAGGGGTAGTAAAAAACCCTATTGATCACCCGCATGGTGGTGGAGAAGGTAGGTCTCCTATTGGTCGACCTAAACCTGTAACACCTTGGGGTAAGCCAGCATTAGGTATCAAAACCCGTAACCAAACTAAAGCAAGTGGTAAGTACATATTACGTTCACGACGTTAATAAAGTATTCATAACAATTTAATAAAAAAGAAATTATTTAATAATGCCACGTTCTTTAAAAAAGGGACCGTTTGTCGCTTCTTACGTAATTGAAAAAGTAGAACAAATGAATTCCAGTGGAAAAAAAGATACAATTAAAACTTGGTCACGTTCTACAACGATCTTACCAATTATGATTGGCCATACATTTGCGGTTTACAATGGGCAGCAACATTTGCCAGTCTTTGTAAGTGATCAGATGATTGGTCACAAGTTAGGAGAATTTGCTCCTAGCAGAACTTTCCGCTCGCACGTAAAAAAAGATAAGAAAGGAAAACGTTAATAAAGTGCTATGCAAAAAAACGAAATTCGAGCTGTTTCTAAATACGTTAGGATGTCCCCTAGTAAGATTCGTCGTGTTCTTCGACAAATTCAAGGAAAGACTTATTCTGAAGCACTGTTACTTTTAGAATTTATGCCTTATACGTCTTGCGCCCCAATTATAAAAGTTCTGCGTTCTGCTACAGCAAATGCTAGAAATAATTTTGGTCTAGATGAAAAAACATTGGTAATTAAATCTGCTTTTGCAGATCAAGGACCAACAATGAAAAGATTTCGTCCAAGAGCTCAAGGTAGAGCCTATAGAATTTTAAAAGCAACATCACACATAACTATCGTTATGGAATAAATTATAAAAACTAAAATTTTTACAAGTATTTAGTTCGTGGGACAAAAAACACATCCAACCGGTTTTCGAACTGGAGTTAATAAATCACATAATGCTACCTGGTTTGCAAATTACGGAGCATATAGTGAAGTTCTTAAAGAAGATTACAAAATAAGAAAATTTTTTGAAAAAAAATTTGGGCCAATTTATAGTAAAGCAGGAATTGCTAAATTAGAAATTCAAAGAAAAGTGAATCAGCTTGAATTAATAATTCATGCAGCCAGACCTAAAGCTATTAATGTTGAAACAGGTCAAACGAATTTAATCATGGAACTAAAAGATAACTTAAAAACTTTGGTTAATGATTCAAAGCAGATTCGTGTAAAAGTTTTACAAATTGCAAGAAGCGAAAATGAAAGTTCATTAGTAGCAAGATCTATTGGAGATCAACTTGAAAAACGTGTTGCTTTTAGAAAAGCAATTCGCCAGACTACACAGATGTTACAAAAAAGTGGGGTTAAAGGTTTCAAAATTCAAGTTGCTGGTAGATTAAATGGTGCAGAAATTGCTCGTGCAGAATGGGCTCGTGAAGGAAGAGTTCCACTCCAAACTCTGCGAGCAGACATTAGTTATGCAACTCATCGTGCAGATACGATATATGGCGTATTGGGTATTAAAGTTTGGATCTTTAATAAAGAGATTATTTAAGTAATTTATATAAACTAAGTTAATGTTACTTCCGAAAAGAACAAAGTTTCGTAGACAACATCGCGGAAGATTTAAAGGAGTTTCAAAAGCAAATACTATTGTTTTTGGCGAATATGGGATTCAAGCTTTGGAACCCGTTTGGTTAACTTCCCGACAAATAGAAGCCACAAGACGAAGTATTACCCGATACGTTCGTCGTACAGGAAAAATATGGATTAGGATTTTTCCGGATAAACCTATTACGGAAAGAGCCGCAGAATCTCGAATGGGTTCTGGAAAAGGTACAGTTGCTTATTGGGTGGCCGTAGTAAAACCCGGTGCAGTACTTTTTGAAATTAATGGTTTAAATAAAGAAATGGCTTACAAAGTTTTAAAACTAGCTTCGTATAAGCTTCCTATTAAAACAAAAATTTTGGAAAAAACGTAATTGTTCAATCTAAAGTATTACTTTTAAAATTAACTATGTTATTTTTCTAAATTAAAATTAGATGACTGTAAAAGAAAAAGTAGGAATTGTCGTTAGTGACAAGATGAAGGATACTTGTATCGTTGCTGTAGACGATCGTATTATTCATAAACGATACAAAAAAGTTATTACGAGAACTAAGCGTTATGCGGTTCAAGATTCAACGTTTAATTCCCAAATCGGAGATCAAGTTCGGATTCGTGAAACTAAACCTATCAGTAAAACTAAAAATTGGGTCCTTATTAGTGTTTTAAGAAAGTCAGCAACATAAAAAAATGATACAACCGCAAACTTGTCTAAGAGTGGCAGATAATAGTGGGGCCAAAAATTTGATGTGTATTCGAGTTCTTGGTAGTAATCGAAGATACGGTCACGTAGGAGACGTTATTATAGGTGTAGTTAAAGATGCTACACCAAATCTTACAGTAAAGCGTTCAGACGTAGTTCGTGCTGTTATTGTTCGAACTAAACAGTCAATTCGACGTAAAGATGGTTCGCGATTACGTTTTGATGATAACGCTTCTGTAATAATAAATAAAGAAAATAACCCACGTGGTACTCGAGTATTTGGTCCAATTGCTCGCGAATTAAAAGAAAAGGGGTTTACGAAAATTGTTTCATTAGCTCCTGAAGTACTTTAGTAAAGACCTAAAATTTTATAGAAGTAAATTTTATTAGCTATGAAAATAGAACTAAAAAGCTTATATAAGCAAAAAATTGTTCCAGCTTTAATAGAAGAATTTGGATACAAAAACGTTGAGCAAGTTCCTAAACTTGTTAAAATTTCTGTTAATCGAGGTGTAGGAGAAGCATCAAAAAATTCTAAAGAATTGGATTCTAGTGTTCAAGAATTAAGTCTAATTGTTGGTCAACAACCAACAATAAATAAAGCTTCAAAGTCGGTTGCCGGATTTAAAATTCGTGATGGTATGGCTATTGGAACTTCCGTTACTTTACGAAAAGACCAAATGTATACATTTCTTACAAAGCTAATTCATATTATTTTACCGCGAATTAGGGATTTTAGAGGTATTAATCCCGATGGCTTTGACGGTCGAGGAAATTACAATTTAGGTTTAAAGGAACAATTGATTTTCCCCGAAATTTCTTACGACGATGTAACACAGATTCGTGGTTTAGATATTTCCATTGTGACAACTGCAAAAACTGACGAAGAGGCTCGTGCTTTACTAAAATCATTTGGAATGCCGTTTACTACGGCTTAGTTTTTAACTACCTGAAAAATTTAAATGACTACTGATACTATAGCTGATATGTTAACTAGAATTCGTAACGCGAATCTAGCAAAACATCAGATTGTACAAATACCTTCGACAAAAATAACGCGAAATATTGCACAAGTTTTATTCGCGGAAGGTTTAATTGACTCTTTTGAAGAATTAAAAAATGGTTTAAATAGTTCACTCCTTTTATCTCTTAAATATAATGGGAAGGAACGTAAACCAAGTATTGAAAAAATTCAACGTATAAGTAAACCAGGATTAAGAGTTTATAGTGGGGCTAAAAAAATGCCCCGAATTTTGGGGGGGTTTGGAACAGCTATTGTTTCAACGTCCCGTGGCTTAATGACAGATCAACAAGCTCGTAAAGAAGGGGTTGGTGGTGAACTTCTTTGTTATATTTGGTAACTTTTAAATAAAAAATGTCTCGTATCGGTAAACAATTCATAGCTATACCAGAAAAGGTTAAAGTAAAATTAGATGGTCAAAAAGTTCTAGTTGACGGCCCAAAGGGTAATCTTTCTAGAATTTTACCGTCTTTAATTTGCTGTACCTTAGATGAAGAAAATCAAAAATTATTTTTAGAGAAAACACAAGATACGAAGTTGTCTCAAGCACTTTTTGGACTTTCAAGAACACTCGTAGCAAATATGGTTACAGGGGTCTCTGTCGGTTTTGAAAAAAGGTTGCAAATTACAGGTGTAGGTTACCGAGCACAACTTGATGGGAAAGATCTAGTATTGAATATGGGATATAGTCACCCAGTAAAAATGATTACACCCAATGAATTATCAGTAAAAGTAGAAAATCCAACTAGTGTTGTAGTTTCTGGTATGCAAAAAGATATCGTTGGGGAATTTGCAGCTAAAATACGTTCTGTACGTCCACCCGAACCTTATAAAGGAAAAGGTATTGCTTACGAAGGTGAAGTTATTCGACGCAAAGCTGGTAAAACAGGTAAATAATTACTTCAATAAAATATTTATTTTTTTATGGGTCCTAAAAAAACACTAAAGTCTAAATCTGAATGGTTAGAACGCGTTGTAGCTATTGAACGTGTAACCAAGGTTGTGAAAGGAGGGAAAAAAATGAGTTTTCGAGCAATCATCGTAGTCGGAAATGAACAAGGTAAAGTTGGAGTTGGGGTTGGTAAAGCTGGAGATGTTATTACTGCTGTACGAAAAGGTGTAACAGATGGTAAAAAACATATAATATCTATTCCTTTAACCAGCTCTAACTCGATCCCACACCCTACAAGTGGCCGATTTGGTGCCGCAAAACTTGTATTGCGTCCTTCAGCTCCAGGTTCTGGTGTAATTGCTGGAAGTTCAATACGTACTGTATTGGAACTTGCTGGTATTAAAAATATTCTATCAAAACAACTAGGTTCAAATAATTTATTGAATAACGCACGAGCAACAATTGATGGTTTAAGTACACTTAAATCTTATAATGACTAAGACTAAATTCTTTCACTAATGGAAGTATCTGAAACAATAAGTTTATTACAGAAAAAAATATTTAAAATACTAAGTTTTTTAATTCTTATAAGGTTAGGACTTTATATCCCTGTTCCTAATGTAGATTTAGATATTTTTTCGCAGAACCAAGCGACAAATCCTTTATTTAATCTTGCAAAAAATTTAACAGGAAGTACATTTCTTGGAATCGGCTCCTTAGGGATTTTACCTTATATTAACTCGTCGATTGTAATTCAACTTTTGACACCCATTATCCCTTCTTTAGAGCGTTTGCAAAAAGAAGAAGGTGAATTTGGTCGTCAACAAATTACAAAATATACAAGATATTTAACTCTAGGTTGGGCGTTAATATTAAGTACAGGTGTGGCCTTTATCTTAATAAAACCTGTAATTTTTAATTGGAGTGTCATATTAGCATTTAAAGTTATTTTATCGTTGACGACCGGATCGATGCTCTCAATGTGGTTTGCAGAACTTATAACTAAAGAAAATCTTGGAAATGGATCTTCAATGATAATTTTTATTAATATTATTGGTGGACTTCCTGCAAATCTTACGGAATTTACTTCTGGTTTAAAAGATTCTTCAGTTAATAATTTTGCAGCCTTTTTAATCGCATATAGTATATATCTTGTTATTGTGGCAATAATTGTTATAGTTCAAGATTCTTATAAAAGAGTTAGCATTGTTTCTGCTAAACAGTTGTCTAAATCCTTAGAAAAATCTTCATCGAGTCAAAAATTAAAAAATAGTTATATTCCTTTCAAGCTTAATCAGGGTGGAATAATGCCGCTTGTTTTTAGTACAACAATTGCAGGGTTTTTATTTTATCCGTTGCAGTTAACTTTATCAAAAATTTTTACTACAAATGGAGATTTATTAACAAGTATATTAGTTTTTTCCTCTGTCTGCTTAAACTTAGTCCTTGTTGTGTTTTTTAGTACATTTTATTCGCTCCTTGTACTAAAGCCTAAAGATTTATCTGATAATCTAACAAAAATGGCATACAGTGTCCCTGGTTTAAAACAAGGTAAAGAAACAAATCGATATTTTGAACAGATAATAAGTCGATTAGCTTTTATGGCCGGTTTATTTTTAGCCTTTCTAGCATTTTTTCCTCTCTTAGTAGGAAATTTATTTCAATTTAATATTTTTAAGAATTTAACTTCTCTTATAATTTTGGTTGGGGTAATTACGGATGTAACTTCTCAAGTAAAAGGATTTTTAGTATCTAAAAAGTATGAAAATTTTAAAAAAACGTAGACTTTTTCTGTTGATTAAGTTAGCATAAAATATTAAAAGTATAGCTATATCAAGTGTTTTTACTTTTTCATATAGCCTTTTTAGAGGTGAAATAAATCGAATTTGTAATTTTAATAAATTTTAATTAAAACCTATGAAAGTAGTAAGTTCGATAGGTAATCTGAAAAATCGATCAAAAGATTGTCAAGTTGTAAAACGTCGTGGGCGAATATATTTAATTTGTAAATCAGATCCTAGACTTAAAGTTCGACAAGGTCGAGCAAAATCAAAACGTAAATAAATTAGTTAGCAATAACAGAAATAAATGGCACGTATTTCAGGAGTAGATCTTCCGCGTAATAAACGAATTGAAATTGGATTAACGTACGTTTTTGGAATCGGTAATACAAGCGCTACTCAAATAATAAAAACGGCAAACGTTTCCCCAAGCACGAAATGTAGTGATTTAACCGATGAAGAAATTACTCGTATAAGAGCAATAATTGACGAAGATTATCAAACTGAAGGTGATTTAAGACGAGCTTGTTCTCAAAATATAAAGAGACTAACTGAAATTGGATCAGCAAAAGGTCGACGTCATAGAGTAGGACTTCCTGTTCGTGGTCAAAGAACACGAACAAATGCGAGAACGCGAAAAGGAAAAGTCAAAATACCGGTAGCAAAGAAAAAATAACAAATCTATTATATAAACCATCTTAATATGGTCAAACAATTAAAACGATTTTCTGGAAAAAAATCTAAGAAAACAATAACTACTGGCGTTGTACACATTAAATCAACCTTTAATAACACGATTGTAAATATAACGGATCAGCAAGGGAATACTTTATTTTGGGCTTCTGCAGGCGGAAGTGGTTTTAAAGGAGCAAAAAAAAGCACCCCTTTTGCTGCTCAATCAGCTGCAGAAAAAGTTGCAACTATTGCCTATGAACAAGGTATGCGTCAAGCTGAAGTTGTTATTAGTGGTCCTGGAAGTGGTAGAGAAACGGCAATTCGTGCATTACAGGGATGTGGATTACAAGTTTTGGTTATAAAGGATATTACCCCAGTACCGCATAATGGTTGCCGTCCTCCAAAAAAACGACGAGTTTAATTTTAAAGGTGGGCACTCGTAAAAACTTTTAAGCGTATAAAATTTCTAGAGAATTTATTTAAGTCATGTTTCAAGTTCAATGCTTAAATTCTACAACAAACAAGGCAACGGAATTTTATTCTAAGTATTCAATTGGACCTTTTTTAAAAGGGCAAAGCACTACGGTAGGTAATGCGTTAAGACGAGTATTACTGACAAATTTACAAGGACTCGCAATTACAGGCGTTCGCATTACCGAAATTGATCATGAATTTTCAACTATTTCTCATGTTAAAGAAGACGTTGTAGATATATTACTAAATTTAAAACAAATTATTTTAAAGGGTAATATCACAGAACCTACATTAGCTCGTCTTAACGTTAAAGAACCCGGTATTATAGCAGCTAGTGACATTGAATTACCAAATAATGTTGCTTTAGTTGATCCGCGTCAATATATAGCTACTTTAACAAGTGTGGGAAATTTAGAAATGGAGTTGCTGATTGGTAGTGGTCAAAATTATTTTACAAGCGGCAAATTAAATTATACAATACCTGAGCGTTTTCTAGCCGTCGATGCGGTATTTATGCCCGTCACAAAAGTTAATTTTTTTGTTGAAACTTCTCGAAGTAGTTCAATTTTTGAATTGGAAAGTCTAATTCTAGAAATTTGGACTAATGGAAGCATTCTACCAGACGATGCATTAAGTTTTTCGGCGGAAATATTAGAGAATACTTTTAAATTATTAAAGGTAACGGATACTGTTTTAACGATACCTTCAAATATAGAACCTAATTTACAAGAGGAAAAATCCGAGCATCTAGATGCAATTTTTATTGAAGAATTAGAACTTTCGGTTAGGGCTTACAATTGTTTAAAGCGAGCAGATGTTCACACATTATCAGATTTGTTAAAATATTCTGCTGACGATCTTTTAGAATTTAAAAATTTTGGTCAAAAATCAGCTGACGAAGTCTGTAGTAGTTTAAAAGACCGATTTGACTTAGATCTTGGAGTAGGGCTTAGAACAAAATCCAAATAAAAAAAAAACTAAATAAACGGCTGTTAAAAGGGAGGGTCTAATTTAATAGCAACCTGCTAATTAAAACAATAGAATCCTTGAACTTATTTAAAATTTTATTTAAAAAACGACTGCAACAAATCACAATTACATTATGTCTTTATCAGCTTCAGAAACGAAGTCGGCTTATTTTGGGATAGGGCGTAGAAAAACTTCGGTAGCTAAAGTTATATTAGTTCCCGGAACAGGTGCAATGGTAATAAACCACAAGCAAGGAGAAAAATACTTACAATTTAATTCACAATATATTAATGCTTCAAAAGTTCCACTAACAACATTAGGGCTGGAAAATATGTACAACATGTATGTAAATGCTCATGGTGGTGGTCTAAAAGGGCAGGCAGATGCGATTAAACTTGGTGTTGCTAGAGCTTTATGTTATGTATCTCCTGAAAATCGCGCTTCTCTTAAATCCGAAGGAGTTTTAACCAGAGATTCACGCCGTAAGGAAAGAAAAAAATATGGATTGAAGAAAGCTAGAAAAGCTCCTCAATTCTCTAAACGTTAAAAATTTAAATTGATAAAATGCCAAAAACATCAACACATCCAGATTGGTATCCTAACGCAAAAGTTTATTGTGACGGGCAACTAATTATGAAAGTGGGTTCTACCAAACCAAGATTAAACGTAGATATTTGGTCAGGAAATCACCCATTTTATACAGGTTCTCAAAAAATTCTTGATACAGAAGGAAGAGTTGAACGCTTTATGCGTAAATACGGTATTGAAAACCCTACTGAAAATTAATTTTTATGCCAACAATACAACAATTAGTTAGATTTGAAAGAGTAGCTAACAAAAAAAGTACAAAGTCGCCCGCACTAAAATCTTGTCCTCAAAGACGAGGTGTTTGTACTCGCGTATATACAACAACCCCAAAAAAACCAAATTCAGCTTTACGTAAAGTTGCGCGTGTAAGATTAACTTCGGGTTTTGAGGTTACTGCTTACATACCCGGAATTGGGCATAATATTCAGGAACATTCAGTTGTATTAATTCGTGGTGGACGTGTAAAGGATTTACCTGGTTGCCGTTATCACGTAGTTCGAGGAACGTTAGACGCCGCCGGTGTCAAAGATCGAAAGCAAAGTAGATCAAAATACGGAGGTAAAAAACCTAAAGGGTAATAGCAAATTTAATATTACAAAAAACTAGCCATGTCACGTAGAAGTAGAGCTCAAAGAATACTAGCAGAACCAGATCCTATTTATAGCAGTAGGCTAGTTACCTTGTTAGTAAGTCGAATACTACAATCGGGAAAAAAATCACTTGCCCAAAAGATAGTTTATAATTCGTTAGAAATTATTTCTAAAAAAACCGAAGAAAACCCTATTCTAGTTTTAGAAAAGGCTGTTAAAAATGTTACTCCTCAAGTAGAGGTTAAAGCTAGAAGAGTGGGAGGCTCCACTTATCAGGTTCCTATTGAAATTCGAGCTTATAGAGGAACAAACGTTTCTTTAAAGTGGATTACTGAATTTGCTCGAGCACGTTCCGGGAAAAGTATGGCCGTAAAGCTTTCAAATGAAATCTTGGATGCTGCAAAGGAAACTGGTAACAGTGTAAGAAGAAAAGAACAAACCCATAAAATGGCTGATGCTAATAAAGCATTCGCGCACTTTAGATATTAGCCTATGGTAAAAATTTAATTTACAATGTTTTCTTTCGCCAAAAGTATTTATACATAACAATAAAATTTAACTTCTAAATCTCTTATGGCACGCGAAAAGTTTGAAAGATCAAAACCGCATATTAATATTGGTACTATTGGACACGTAGACCATGGTAAAACTACTTTAACGGCTGCAATTTCAGCAACATTAGCAATTCACAATGAATCTGCTACAAAGAAATTTGATGAAATTGATTCCGCACCAGAAGAAAAAGCACGTGGTATTACAATTAATACAGCTCACGTAGAATACGAAACTGCAGATCGTCACTATGCTCACGTTGACTGTCCAGGACACGCGGATTATGTGAAAAACATGATTACTGGTGCAGCCCAGATGGATGGTGGAATCCTAGTGGTATCCGCAGCCGATGGTCCAATGCCTCAAACACGTGAACATATCCTACTTGCTAAGCAGGTTGGTGTACCTTATCTTGTTGTATTTTTAAATAAAGCGGATCAAGTTGATGACGAAGAACTATTAGAATTAGTTCAATTAGAAGTTCAGGAACTTTTAGAAAGTTACGATTTCCCGGGCGATGAAATTCCTTTCGTTTCTGGTTCTGCCTTATTAGCACTGCAAGCTGTTGAAGGTGGGCCAAAAGAAAGAGGTTCTGACAAATGGGTTGATTTAATTTATGACTTAATGGATGCTGTAGATAGTTATATTCCAACACCTGAACGTGATACGGAAAAAACTTTCCTAATGGCTATTGAAGATGTATTCTCTATTACAGGACGTGGTACTGTAGCAACTGGTCGAATTGAAAGAGGAATGATTTCAGTTGGAGATGCTGTAGAATTAGTTGGTTTAAAAGATACAAAAGCGACGACTGTTACTGGAATTGAAATGTTCCAAAAAACTCTTGATCAAGGGATGGCTGGTGATAACGTTGGTATTCTTATTCGTGGTATTCAAAAAACAGAAATTGAAAGAGGGATGGTGCTAGCAATGCCCGGCAGTATCACACCACATAAGAAATTTGAAGCTGAGGTTTATATTTTAAATAAAGATGAAGGAGGTCGTCATACGCCATTCTTCACTGGTTATCGCCCTCAATTCTACGTTCGAACAACGGATGTTACCGGCACAATTATACAGTTTACTGGCGACGATGGAAGTATTGCTGAAATGGTAATGCCGGGTGATAGAATCAAAATGACCGCGGAACTTATCAACCCAATTGCTATTGAACAAGGTATGCGTTTTGCAATTCGCGAAGGGGGAAGAACGGTAGGTGCCGGAGTTGTATCAAAAATTATCGAGTAATTAATTATCTACAGAAATGAGTTCATTAAAACTCCCAAAACTTCGTATAAGTGTTAAAGCATACGAATCAGCTATCTTAGATAGTGCTTGTATTAAAATTTTGGATGCTATTAAAGCAAGTGGGATTCAACCCGTAGGTCCCATCCCATTACCTACTAAACTTAGAAGATATTGTCTCTTAACATCACCTCACGTGAACAAAAAGGCAAGAGACCATTTTGAAATAAGAACACACAAGCGAATCATTGACGTTTATAAACCTACAGAGGATACCTTAAAAGGTCTAAGAAACTTAGATATTTCTGCAGGCGTTGACGTTGAAGTTAAGAACTTTTAAATAAAAACTACTCAAAGTTTATTAAAATATTGAAAAAATATTAAAATCTTAAAAAAATACCATATAAACATATAAAATAAGTATA
>Ga0115104_10136526_pt1 | contig 13181 bp, 24 predicted proteins | sample CN18umnscriptome_2_FD_89649 | JGI IMG/M metagenome (GOLD analysis project Ga0115104, IMG submission 89649) | Marine eukaryotic communities from Pacific Ocean to study complex ecological interactions - CN13ID_70_C50_10m_0.8um Metatranscriptome... | ecosystem: Environmental > Aquatic > Marine >...
GTGTTTTTTATTTTACTAACAATTTTTCACTTCTATATCAACTCCTGCAGAAATATCTAAATTTTTTAAATTTTCTAAAGTAGTATCCGTAGGCTTATAAACATCAATGATTCTTTTATGTGTTCTTATTTCAAAATGATCTCTCGCTTTTTTATTTACGTGAGGTGATGTTAAAACACAATATCTTCGAAGTTTCGTCGGTAATGGGATAGGGCCGACGGCATCAATGCCACTTGATTTTACAGCATCAACAATTTTAATGCATACATTATCCAAAATAGTTGATTCGTAAGCTTTTATACTTATACGAAGTTTTTGGAGGTTTAATGAACTCATTTTATACCTAATTTTTATTCGATAATTTTTGATACTACGCCAGCACCAACTGTTCTTCCACCTTCACGAATTGCAAAACGCATACCTTGTTCAATCGCAATTGGATTAATAAGCTCGGCTGTCATTTTAATTCGATCACCCGGCATTACCATTTCTGCAACGCTTCCATCATCACCAGTAAATTGTACAATTGTACCTGTTACATCAGTAGTTCTAACGTAAAACTGAGGGCGGTAGCCAGTAAAAAATGGCGTGTGACGCCCACCTTCGTCTTTATTTAAAATGTATACTTCTGCTTCGAATTTTTTGTGAGGCGTAATACTACCAGGCAGTGCTAATACCATGCCTCGTTCAATTTCTGTTTTTTGAATACCACGAATAAGGATACCAACATTATCTCCAGCCATTCCCTGATCAAGAGTTTTTTTGGAACATTTCAATTCCCGTAACTGTTGTAGCTTTTGTATCCTTTAAACCAACTAATTCTACAGCATCTCCAACGGATACCATGCCTCGTTCAATTCGACCAGTCGCTACAGTACCACGACCTGTAATCGAGAATACATCTTCAATAGCCATTAAGAATGTTTTTTCCGTATCACGTTCTGGTGTTGGAATATACTTATCTATGGCATCCATTAAATCGTAAATAAGATCCACCCATTTGTCTTGACCTCTTTCTTTTGGACCACTTTCTACGGCTTGTAAAGCTAATAAAGCAGAACCTGAAATGAAAGGAATTTCGTCACCTGGGAAATCGTAACTTTCTAAAAGTTCTTGAACTTCTAATTCAACTAGTTCTAAAAGTTCTTCATCATCTACTTGATCTGCTTTATTTAAGAATACTACAAGATATGGTACACCAACTTGTTTTGCAAGTAGAATATGTTCTCTCGTTTGTGGCATAGGTCCATCGGCTGCGGATACAACTAAAATTCCACCATCCATTTGCGCTGCACCTGTAATCATGTTTTTTACATAATCCGCGTGACCAGGACAATCTACGTGAGCATAATGACGATCTGCAGTTTCATATTCTACGTGAGCGGTATTAATAGTAATACCACGAGCTTTTTCTTCCGGCGCCGAATCGATTTCATCAAACTTTTTCGTAGCTGATTCATTATGAATTGCTAGCGTTGCTGAAATTGCAGCCGTTAAAGTTGTTTTCCCGTGGTCTACGTGACCAATAGTACCAATATTAATGTGCGGCTTTGATCGTTCAAATTTTTCGCGTGCCATAAAAAATGTAAAAGTAAAATTTAAGTTTTTCGTTATATTTAAATGCTTTTGGCGAGAACTAATTTAGTTAAAATTGTTAAATTGATACTAATATCTGAAATGAGCAAACGCTTTATTAGCGTCAGCCATTTTATGCGTTTGTTCTTTTCGTCTTATACTATTACCTGTTTCTTTCGCGGCATCAATTATTTCATTTGAAAGTTTCATAGCCATACTTTTACCAGATCGTTGTCTGGCAAATTCAGTAATCCATTTTAACGAAATATTAGTTCCTCGATAAGCACGAATTTCAATTGGTACTTGATAAGTAGATCCGCCAACTCTTCGAGCTTTAACTTCTACACGAGGTGTAACATTCTTTACAGCTTTTTCTAAAACCAATACCGGATTTTCTTCAGTTTTCGAAGAAATCAGTTCTAATGCATTATAAACAATTTTTTGGGCAAGCGACTTTTTACCTGATTGTAATATTCGACTTACTAGTAAAGTAACTAATCTACTTTTATAAATAGGATCCGGTTCTGCTAACGTTCTTTGAGCTCGGCTTCTACGTGACATGATGAGTTTTTTGTAATATTAATTTGCTATGAACCTTTTGGCTTTTTACCTCCATATTTTGATCTACTTTGTTTTCGATCTTTTACTCCAGCTGCATCTAAAGTTCCACGAACTACGTGATAACGACAACCCGGTAAATCTTTGACACGACCACCACGAATTAATACAACAGAATGTTCTTGGATATTATGTCCAATACCCGGTATATAAGCAGTAACTTCAAATCCAGAAGTTAATCTTACACGAGCAACTTTACGCAAAGCTGAATTTGGTTTTTTTGGTGTTGTTGTATAAACACGAGTACAAACACCTCGTCGTTGAGGACAAGATTTAAGTGCTGGTGATTTAGTTTTCTTTTTGTTAGCTACTCTTTCAAATCTAACTAATTGTTGTATTGTTGGCATAAAAATTATTTTTCATTTTGATTTTCAATACCGTATTTCCTCATAAAACGTTCTACTCGCCCTTCTGTGTCGAGAATTTTTTGAGAACCAGTATAAAATGGGTGATTACCAGACCAAATATCTACGTTTAACCTTGGTTTTGTTGAACCAACTTTTAAAATTAATTGCCCATCGCAATAAACTTTTGCATTAGGGTACCAATCAGGGTGTATTGCTGTTTTCGGCATTTTATTGATGTTTTTTTAACGTTTAGAGAATTGTGGCGCTTTTCTAGCTTTCTTTAATCCATATTTCTTTCTTTCTTTACGACGGGAGTCGCGAGTCAAAAAGCCTTCTGCTTTAAGAGAAGCTCTATTTTCCGAAGACATGTAACATAAAGCTCGAGCAACCCCAAGTTTAATAGCATCAGCCTGCCCTTTTAGTCCTCCTCCATGGGTATTTACATACATATCGTACATATTTTCTAAACCCAAAGTCGTTAAAGGATTTTTTGATGCGCTCAGGTATTGCGAATTGAATTGTAAGTATTTTTCTCCTTGTTTATGGTTTATTACCATTTCACCTGTTCCCGGAACTAATATAACTTTAGCTACGGAAGTTTTTCTACGCCCTATACCAAAATAAGCCGACTTCGTTTCTGAAGCTGATAAAGACATAATGTAATTTTTAATTTTTTGCAGTCGTTTTTTTTAATAGATTTTAAAGTAGGTTCAAAGATTTCAAAAATCTTGAGTATTTTATAATACCAAATTTAAATCTTGCCTTTTAACAGTCGTTTTAATTTTTTTTATCTTCGAAGATCTAAGTCAAATCGTGCTTTTAAATTATCGCAAACTTCATCAGCGGATTTTTGACCAAAATTTTTAAATTCTAAAAGATCGTCGGCGGAATATTTTAATAAATCTGACAATGTATGCACATTTGCTCTTTTTAAGCAATTGTAAGCTCTTACAGATAATTCCAATTCTTCAATAAAAATTGTTTCTAAATGTTCAGATTTTTCTTCTTGAACAGGTGTTTCAATATTTGAGGATGAAGCCGAAAGTGTATTCGTTATTTTTAAAAGCCCGAAGGTATTCTCTAGTATTTCTGCAGATGCACTTAATGCTTCATTCGGCATAATACTACCATTTGTCCAAATTTCTAAAATCAAGTTTTCTAAATCAAAAGCTGAACTACTTCTAGAAGTCTCAACAAAAAAGTTAACTTTTGTTACAGGCATAAAAATAGTATCTACAGCTAAAAAATGTTCAGGTATCGTATAACTAACATTTCCACTTGTAAAATAGTTTTGGCCTTTAGAAATTAAGAATTCCATTTCTACATCACCTTCGTTAGTTAAACTGGCTATATATTGACGTGGATCAACTAGTTCTACAGAATTAGGCAATTCTATATTATCTGCTACTATAATCCCAGCTTCCTTAACTTTAAGCTTTGCTAAAATTGGTTCCTCAAGATTACCCCTTAGAATAATCTGTTTTAAATTAAGTAATATATCGACAACGTCTTCTTTTACATTTGTAATTGTTGAAAACTCATGGTCAATTCCTTTAATACAAACACCAGTAATTGCAAGACCCTGTAAATTTGATAATAATACTCGCCTTAACGCATTGCCTACAGTCATACTCTGCCCTTTTAAAAAAGGGCCTATTGAATATTTAGAATAGAATTCCGTTGTTGTATTTGTTTTAGATTTCAAACATTGAACTTGAAACATAACTTAGATAAAATTTCTAGAAACTTCGTACGGTTAAATGTCTCTTCGATTATACGCGATTTTGAAATTAAACACGTCGCTTTTTAGGGGGACGACAACCATTATGAGGAACTGGCGTAATATCTTTAATAACTAAAACTTGAAGCCCGCAACCTTCTAATGCTCGAATGGCGGTTTCTCGACCGCTACCAGGACCACTTACTACTACTTCTGCTTGACGCATCCCTTGTTCATAAGCTATAGTAGCTACTTTTTCTGCAGCAGATTGTGCAGCAAAAGGAGTGCCTTTTTTTGCACCTTTAAAACCACTGCCACCAGCTGAAGCCCAAAATAAGGTATTTCCTTGCTGATCTGTTATATTTACAATCGTATTATTAAAGGTCGATTTGATGTGAACGACACCTGTAGTTATTGTTTTTTTAGCTTTTTTTCCAGAAAACCGTTTTAATTGTTTGACCATATCGAAATAATATGTATAAAAATTGTTTACTTTTTCTTTGCAACTGGAATTTTAACTTTTCCTTTTCGCGTTCTTGCATTTGTACGCGTTCTTTGACCCCTTACAGGAAGTCCTACTCTATGACGCCTACCCTTCGCGGATCCAATCTCAGTTAATCTCTTTACATTTTGAGAACAAAATCGTCTTAGATCCCCTTCAGTTTGATAGTTCTCATCAATTATTGCTCTTATACGAGTAATTTCTTCATCGGTTAAATCGCTACATCTCGTACTCGGAGAGACATTAGCTGCAGTCACAATTTGGTTTGAGCTAGTACTACCGATTCCAAAAACATATGTTAGTCCAATATCAACCCGCTTATTACGGGGAAGATCTACTCCTGAAATACGTGCCATTAATTCTTGCTATTGCTAACTTTACTTTATTTACGTTTCATTTTTGCTCGACCTTGTCGAACTTTAAGTCTAGGGTCGGATTTACAAATTAAGTATATTCGTCCGCGACGTTTTACAACTTGACAATCTTTTGATCGATTTTTAAGGTTACCAATCGAACTTACTACTTTCATAGTTTCTAATTTAAATTTGTTAAATAAAAGTTATTAGACTTAAACTAACTCTAAAATAAAATTGATATAAACTGATTCAAAAAGTTGATTTAGCTATATTTCTATCAATTTATGTTAATTTAATGAAAAGAAAAAGTCTACGGTTTTTAAAAACTCTTGTAATTTTGCGATACTAAATAACCTTTCACTTGAGAAGTTACATCTGTAATTACTCCGATTAAAATTATAAGAGAGGTTAGATTTTTAAAAATGTTAAATTGGAATAAATTCCCTATTAAAATTGGAAAAAATGCTAAAAATGCTAAGAAAATACCTCCCATAAAAGATAGGCGGCTGACTACTTTTTCTAAATAACGTGTCGTTTCTTTGCCTTGCTTAAAACCTGGCACATTATAAGCCATTTTAGTTAAGTTGTCAGATAAGTCTTTAGGTTTTAATACTAAAAGTGCATAAAACGTGCTAAAGAATACAACAAGAACTAAGTTTAAACTAAAAGAGAAAAAAGTTAATATGTTTGTTAATTGACCACCTTCAGTAGTTAAAATTTTTGATAATATCAACTGACAAGGGTAAAATAAAAAGGTCGCAATTGTAGTACTAAAAACCAGAGGCATTATTCCGCCTTGGTTAAGCTTAATAGGAATATAATTATTTTTTAATTTTCCGCTTGGAGAAGATTGTTCTAAATAATTAAAATTTAACTGTCGAGCCGAAACTATATTAACTTTTTTATATGAATCTTGGACCAGAATAATTAGCGCTACGATTATAAGGTAAACTAAATAGGCGCAGAAAAATGCCCATAAACTATTTACCGAAGAGGAGTTTTCAATATTCCCTTTAAATTCACTAATACTTGACGGAAGCCCGCCAATAATATTGATGAATATTATCATGGACGAACCATTTCCAAGATTTTCTTTAGTTATAAGTTCTGCAAACCACATCGAAAGCATTGATCCTGTTGTCAAAGACAAAATAATCTTAAATGCTAAAAGAATATTCCAATTAAAAACTACTGGTTTTACTAAAATAAAAGCAACTCCAGAACTTAATATTAATGCCCAACCTAAAGTTAGATATCGCGTGTATTTTGTAATTTGTCTTCGACCTAATTCCCCTTCTTCTTTTTGTAATTTTTCTAAAGAGGGAATAATAGGTGTTAAAAGTTGAATTACAATTGACGAATTAATATAAGGTAAAATTCCTAATGATCCAATGCCTAAAAATGTGCTACCAGTTAAATTTTTTGCAAGACCAAACAAAGGATTCTCGACTTGGTTTTGTGAAAAAATCTCTAAATCGACATTAGGAACAGGAATATAAAGACTTAATCTTATAAGAATTAAAAAACCAAATATTTTGATAATTTTTTTCTGTAATAAGGAGTTTATTGTTTCAGATGCTTCCATTAACTACTGATTTTATTTATCCATTGTACGATTTGAGTGTACTTAATCCATCAATTGTTGCTCTAGCGTTATTGAGTAAATTATTTGACCCTAATTGCTTTGATAAAATATTTTTAATGCCGGCAAGTTCTAATACGGTACGTATTGAGCTTCCTGCAATTACTCCAGAACCTGGAGCAGAAGGTCGTAAAACAAGCTTCGCAGCACCAAATCTGCCACTTGTCGGGTGTGGTATCGAATTTGAACTAGTTAAAGGAACAGTTATTATATGCTTTTTCCCATCTGTTACACCTTTTCGTACTGCAGTAATAACATCTCCTGCTTTACCTACACCAACGCCTACTTTCCCTTGTTCGTTTCCAACTACAATAACAGCCCGGAAACTCATTTTTTTCCCCCCTTTCACAACTTTAGTTACACGTTCAATAGCTACAACGCGCTCTAACCATTCAGATTTAGACTTAAGTGATTTTTTTCGGACCCATAAAAAAATAGATATTTTAACGAAATGATTATTTACCAGTTTTACCAGCTTTACGTCTTATAACTTCCCCTTCATAAGCAATACCTTTTCCTTTGTATGGCTCTGGTGGACGAACAGAACGTATTTTTGCTGCGAATTCTCCAACTATATCCTTTTGCATACCAGAAACTACAACACTAGTTGGGTTTTCAACTTTTACCGATAATTCGCTGGGCGTAATCATTTTCACTGGATGACTATACCCCATATTTAATACAAGGTCTTTACCATCAAGTTGTGCTCGATAACCTACACCAGTAATTTGCAATCTTTTTTCAAAACCAGTAGAAACACCTTGAACCATATTTGAAACAAGTGTTCTTGAAAGCCCATAAAGTGCTTGGGATAATTTTGTATTTTGAGTTTTTTCTATAAATAATTTTTGGTTACCTTCATCTAAGGTGCAGCATATCAAAGACGGTAAAATTCTAGAAAGACTTCCTTTAGGGCCGTCAACAAGAACTTTTTGACCGTCTAATTTTACTTTTACTTTTTCTGGTATAGCTATAAATTGTTTACCGATACGAGACATTTTTTTATTTGAGATTTACCAAATATAACATAAGAGTTCACCGCCAACTCCTTCTTTACGAGCTTGTTGATCGGTCATTAAGCCTCGTGAAGTTGAAACAATTGCTGTTCCAAATCCGCCTAAAATTCGAGGCATTTTTTTCGCTCCACTGTAAACCCTAAGCCCGGGTTTACTTATACGTTGAATTTTTTCAATACTTGGCTTGCGTTCTTTACCAATATACTTAAGCGATAAAAGAAGTGAACTATTTAAGCCATTTTTTAATTCTTCAAAAGAATCAATTAAACCTTCGGCAAATAATACTTGTGCAATATTTTGCGTTACTTTTGTTGAAGGTATTTGTACGATTTGATGCTTTGCCAAATTCGCATTACGAATCCGAGTTAGCATATCAGCTATAGTATCAGTAGTCATTTAGATTTTTTCAGATGAATTAGAAACTAAGTTTTTTTAAACGGCATTCCAAATAGTTTTAGCAAAGCGTGTGCTTCTTCATCAGTCTTTGCTGTAGTTACAATCGAAATATCTAAGCCACGGATTTGGGTTACATCGTCATAAGATACTTCTGGAAAAATTAATTGCTCTTTTAACCCTAAGTTGTAGTTTCCACGCCCGTCAAACCCATTAGGGTTAATACCTCTAAAATCTCTGATCCGCGGTAAAACAATATGAATTAACTTCGTAAGAAATGTATACATTTGATCTTTTCGCAAAGTAACCGATGTTCCAATCGCCATACCATCACGAATTTTAAATCCGGCAACCGATTTAGTAGCTTTGTTTATTGTGGGTTGTTGGCCAACAATTAAACTAAGTTCTTCCATACTCGAATCTAACTCTTTAGAATTCTTTGATGCTTCTCCTACACCTCGATTAACCGATATTTTAACAATCTTGGGCACTTGCTCAATGTTTTTATACCCAAATTCTTCTATTAAAGATGGAATAATTTTTTGCTTATACAAGCTTTTTAGGTCTAGTTTCATAGGTAATAAAATTTATTTCTGTAAAGATTTTCAGTTTTTACTAAAGTACTTCAGGAGCTAACGAAACAATTTTAGTAAAACCCTTTTCTTTTAATTCTCGAGCGATAGGACCAAATACTCGAGTACCACGAGGATTATTTTCTTTATTGATTATTACAGAAGCATTGTCATCAAAACGTAATCGAGAACCATCTTTACGACGAATAGATTGTTTAGTTCTTACAATAACAGCACGAACAACATCTGAACGTTTCACTGTAAGATTAGGAGTGGCATCTTTAACAACGCCTATTATGACATCCCCTACGTAACCATATCTTCGATTACTGCCAAGAACTCGAATACACATCAAATTTTTAGCCCCACTATTATCTGCTACTCTTAGACAAGTTTGCGGTTGTATCATTTTTTATGTTGCTGATTTTCTTAAAACGTTAGTCAGAACCCAATTTTTAGTTTTACTAATAGGTTTAGTTTCGCTAATACGCACTTGATCCCCTATTGATGCATTAAATGTTGAATCGTGAACGGCGTAACGTTTAGTTTTAGTAATAACTTTTTTATATCGTTTATGAATAACACGATTATTGACAGCGACAATCCGTGTATCTTTCATTTTGTCACTAACAACAATTCCTATTTTTTCTTTTACGGCCATAATTTAAAATTTAGAAAAATAGTGTAAGTAAAGTTAAAAATTTGTAGAATTAAACTTTTTCTAAAATTTTTGTTTTAATAGGAAGCTTATAAGATGCTAACTTTAGAACTTTATAAGCCATTTCTCGGTTTAAACCATTAATTTCAAACAGCACTGCACCAGGTTTTACTACAGCAACCCAATATGCCACTGTTCCTTTACCAGATCCCATTCTAGATTCTGCCGCTCTTTCAGTAATAGGTTTATCAGGAAAAATTCTTATCCATATTTTTCCTGTACGACGAACATATCGAGTAATACTTCGTCTTGTTGCTTCGATCTGTCGAGAAGTTAACCAAACAGGCTCTAAAGCTTGGATACCATATTCACCAAAAATAATAGTATTTGCTTTCGAAACCCCTTTAAATCTCCCACGATGTTGTCTACGAAACTTTGTTCTTTTAGGAAGTAACATAAACTTTTTTATACAAAATTGCTTATTAATTAGTGAATAAATTAAAAGATTTCCTTATTAAAGATCCAAACTTTAATACCCAGGACCCCATATATTGTATTTGCTCTATGAGTAGCATAGCTAATATCGGCTCTAAGAGTCTGAAGTGGGACTCTTCCTTCACGCGCCCATTCTGCGCGAGCAATTTCAGCGCCGTTTAACCGACCAGCAACTTGAATTTTAAAACCTTTAACACCACTTTTTTGTAAAGTTTGAGTAGTTTGGCGGATCGCCTTTCGAAAGGCAACTCGCTTTTCAAGCTGATCTGCTATGGATCTTGCTACTAGTGAGCTTTCGTTTTCACTTTTTGCAACTTGCAGAATTTTTATTCGAATTTGTTTTGAACCAGAAACTAACGTTTTTAAATTTTCTTTTAATTCGAGAATTAAATTCGTCTGCGTTGTTTCGGCGGAAATAGCTTTTGGTCTTGCCGCGTAAATAATTAATTCAAGTTGATTTACTTTTCGTTGAATTTCAAGTTTAGCAATTCCTGCCTTACTATAAATAGATTCAAATTTTTTTTCAAAGTACTTTCTGATCTTGTAATCTTCCTTAAGAACTTCACTATAAGCCCCATAATTTGCAAACCAAAGGGCATTATGTGCTTTATTTATCCCAGTTCGAAAACCGGTTGGATGCGTCTTTTGTCCCACGAACTAGATACTTGTAAAATTTTTAATTTTTATAATTACTCCATAACAATAGTTATGTGTGATGTTGCTTTTAAAATTCGATAAGCCCTACCTTGTGCTCTTGGACGAAACCTTTTCATCGTTGGGCCTTGATCTGCAAAAGCAGATTTTATTACCAATTTTTCTTCGTCTAAACCAAAATTATTTCTAGCATTTGCAGTCGCAGAACGTAGAACTTTAATAATTGGAGCGCAAGAAGCATATGGCATAAATTCTAAAAGTAACAAAGCTTCCGAATATGTCTTTCCTTGAATTTGTCGAAGAACACGACGAATTTTATTAGGAGACATTCTGACGTATTTAGAAACAGCCCGAATTTCGTTTTTTTGCATAGCAATTTACTAACGTTTTCCTTTCTTATCTTTTTTTACATGAGAACGAAATGTTCTAGTAGGAGCAAATTCGCCTAACTTATGACCAATCATTTGGTCACTTACAAAAACTGGTAAATGTTGTTGTCCATTGTAAACAGCAAATGTATGCCCAATCATATTGGGTAAAATTGTCGTAGAACGTGACCAGGTTTTAATTGTATCCTTTTTTCCACTGGAATTCATTTGCTCAACTTTTTCAATAACGTAAGAAGCGACAAACGGTCCCTTTTTTAAAGAACGTGGCATTTTAAAATAATATAAATTTTATTAAATTGATTTTCATATTTTACTAACGATTATTAACGTCGTGAGCGTAATATGTATTTTCCACTTGCTTTAGTTGGATTACGAGTTTTAATACCCAGTGCGGGTTTACCCCAAGGAGTTACGGGTTTAGCTCGACCAATAGGAGATCGACCTTCTCCACCACCATGTGGGTGATCGATTGGGTTTTTTACTACCCCTCTTACTTTAGGTTTTTTTCCAAGCCAACGACTTCGCCCAGCTTTTCCTAAAGTAATATTTATGCTATCAATATTTCCAACTTGGCCTAAAGTCGCATAACATTTTTTGTTAACTAATCGTACTTCGTTAGAAGGAAGCTTTAAAGTAACGAAGTTACCTTCTTTAGCAATTAATTGGGCATAAGTACCAGCAGCACGAGCTAACTGACCACCCTTACCTAAAGTAAGTTCAACATTGTGAATAATACTACCTAGTGGAATTAATTCTAATGGCATAGCATTGCCAACTTCTATCGGTACATTTTCTCCTGAATATACGAACATCCCAACTTTTAACGAACGCGGACAAACAATGTACTTTTTAGAACCATCTTTATAATGTAATAAAGCTATCCTTGCATTTCGATTTGGATCATATTCAATGGTCGCTACTTTAGCAGCTATCGTAGATTTTCGATGAAAATCGATTGTACGATATTTTCTTTTATGGCCTCCACCGCGACCTTTAACAGTAATTACACCACGGTTATTTCGACCGCCGCAACCTTTTTTACCAACCGTTAAAGCCTTTTCGGATTTTACGTTTGATAGGTCATCAAAGTATGAAACCGATTTCGAACGTGTACCCGGGCTGTAAGCCCTATATAGACGAATCGCCATATAATATTTAACTATTTAAGAACCTTTAATTTTTGATACTAACTATTTATTCTTCTTCGAATAAACTAATAGAATCTTCTGACGTTAGTTTTACTATTGCTCTTTTATAACGAGCTTTTTTTCCTATAAATTTCCCTACACGACGCTTCTTTAATGGTAATAAAGAAGTATTGACAGAAATAACTTTAACATCAAAAAGTTGCTCAACAGCTGATTTAATAGCTACCTTATCGGCTTTAGAATCAACTGCAAAACTATATTGATTTTGTTCAATCAGTCTTATTGTCTTTTCAGTAAGAATTGGATACTTTACTATATCTAGTAAATCTTTTTGAGTCGATTGAATGTAAGACATAAGAAAATGCTAAACAGCTTTAAAAACTAGTATTTTTGAGGCTGGATTTTTAATATGGTGTTCTTTTTACCAGGTACAGAGCCTTTTAGAACTAGAATACTATCTTCCGGGTTCACATATAAAACTTCTGTATTTTTAAGAGTTACCGTATCACCACCAAGCTGACCAGCCATTTTTTTACCCGGGTATACTCGTCCTGGAGTACTTCCAGCACCAATACTTCCAGGTAGTCGATGATTTTTTGAACCGTGTGTCATTGGACCTCGGCTGAAATTATGGCGTTTTTGGTTACCAACAAACCCTTTACCAATACTTTTTCCAGTTACCCGAACTTTCTGCCCAACGGAAAAAGTGTCAGCGTTAATAGTTTGGCCCAATTTAAACTCTTCAGGTTTAAGTACGCGAAACTCCGCAAACGATTTAAATCCTTGCTCACCTGATTTTTTAAGGTGCCCCTTTGTTGGTTTGTTTATGTTTTCTAATTTTTCTTTACCATAAGCAACTTGGATAGCATTGTAACCATCTTTTGTTAAAGTCTTGATTTGACTAATTTGGCATAACTCGGTTTTCAGTATAGTTACTGGAAGGATTGTTCTCGAATTATCAAATATTTGGGTCATGCCAACTTTTTTTGCAAATAAACCTGCCTGCATATTTAGGTAATTTTTTGGTATCAGAATGTTTATAATAAAAAATGCAATTTTTAAAAAATTTTATTTATATCTATTTCCTATGAAATTA
>Ga0115104_10631060_pt1 | contig 13179 bp, 24 predicted proteins | sample CN18umnscriptome_2_FD_89649 | JGI IMG/M metagenome (GOLD analysis project Ga0115104, IMG submission 89649) | Marine eukaryotic communities from Pacific Ocean to study complex ecological interactions - CN13ID_70_C50_10m_0.8um Metatranscriptome... | ecosystem: Environmental > Aquatic > Marine >...
ATTATAAATTTTTTACTTCTACATCAACACCAGCTGAAATATCTAAATTTCTTAGTGTTTCTAAAGTTTCTTCTGTAGGTTTATAAACATCGATAATACGTTTATGCGTTCTAATTTCAAAATGTTCACGTGCATCTTTATTAACATGCGGTGAAGTTAGAACACAATATCTTCGAAGTTTTGTAGGTAAAGGTATTGGGCCAATAGCATCTATACCACTTGATTTAACTGCATCAATTATTTTAATGCAGGAATTATCTAAAATAGTTGACTCATAAGATTTTAAACTTATGCGAAGTTTTTGTAACTTTACTGAACACATAATTTTATTAAAAATTTTGGGATTTATTCTAGTATCTTTGATACTACGCCGGCACCCACAGTTCTTCCACCTTCACGAATAGCAAAACGCATTCCTTGCTCAATAGCAATTGGGTTAATAAGCTCTGCAGTCATTTTAATACGGTCACCTGGCATTACCATTTCAGCAATACTTCCATCATCACCAGTAAACTGAATAATTGTACCAGTAACATCTGTTGTACGAACATAAAATTGTGGACGATAACCTGTAAAGAAAGGTGTATGACGACCACCTTCATCTTTGTTTAAAATATAAACTTCAGCCTCGAATTTTTTATGTGGCGTGATAGAACCTGGTAATGCTAATACCATTCCACGTTCAATATCAGTTTTTTGAATTCCTCGAATAAGAATACCAACATTATCACCAGCCATACCTTGGTCTAATGTCTTTTGAAACATTTCGATACCAGTAACAGTAGTAGCTTTTGTGTCCTTTAGACCAACTAATTCTACAGCATCACCAACATTAACTTGCCCACGTTCGATACGACCTGTTGCTACAGTACCACGACCTGTAATAGAGAAAACATCTTCAATAGCCATTAAGAATGTTTTTTCAGTATCACGCTCAGGTGTTGGGATATAAGAATCCACAGCATCCATTAGTTCGTAGATTAAGTCAACCCATTTGTCTTCACCACGTTCTTTAGGTCCACCTTCTACTGCTTGAAGAGCTAGAAGAGCTGAGCCAGAAACAAATGGAATTTCATCACCTGGGAAATCATAACTTTCAAGAAGTTCTTGTACTTCTAATTGTACTAATTCTAAAAGTTCCTCATCGTCAACTTGATCAGCTTTGTTTAAAAATACTACAAGATACGGTACACCAACTTGTTTAGCTAATAAAATATGCTCTCGTGTTTGTGGCATAGGACCATCAGCAGCGGATACAACTAAAATACCACCGTCCATTTGCGCAGCTCCAGTAATCATGTTTTTTACATAATCCGCGTGGCCCGGGCAATCAACGTGTGCATAATGGCGATCTGCAGTTTCATATTCTACGTGAGCAGTATTAATAGTAATACCACGAGCTTTTTCTTCTGGTGCTGAATCAATCTCGTCAAACTTTTTTGTTGCCGCTAAGTTATGAATCGCAAGAGTAGCAGAAATAGCAGCTGTTAATGTCGTTTTACCGTGATCTACGTGACCAATTGTACCAATGTTAATATGTGGTTTTGATCTTTCAAACTTTTCGCGTGCCATAGAAAATTATTTAATCGTTTTTATATAATTATGAAGTGCTTTAAAAAATACTTTTGGCGAAACTTTTTAAGTTAAGTATATAAACTATGTTTTTTATACAAACTTTAATTACTAATATCTAAAGTGAGCAAAGGCTTTATTAGCATCTGCCATCTTATGCGTTTGTTCCTTTCTTCTAATGCTATTTCCTGTTTCCTTAGCAGCATCAAGAATTTCATTTGAAAGTTTCATTGCCATACTTTTACCTGATCTTTGTCTAGCAAATTCGGTAATCCATTTTAAAGAAACATTTGTACCACGATAAGCACGGATTTCAATAGGTACTTGGTATGTTGATCCACCTACACGTCTAGACTTTACTTCCACTTGAGGAGTAACATTCTTTACAGCTTTTTCTAAAACAAGTACAGGATTTTCTTCTGTTTTAGTTGAAATGATTTCTAATGCACTATAAACAATTTTTTGCGCTAGTGATTTTTTTCCAGATTGTAATATTCGACTTACTAGAAGAGTTACTAATCGACTGTTATATATCGGATCTGGTTCAGCTAAAGTTCGTTGCGCTCTACTTCTTCTTGACATAGTTTGTTATTTTACTATTAATTTAAATTAAGAACTCTTTGGTTTTTTACCACCATATTTAGATCGACTCTGTTTTCTATCCTTAACTCCAGCAGCATCTAGCGTTCCACGAACGACATGATAACGACAACCAGGTAAATCTTTAACACGACCTCCTCGTATTAATACTACAGAGTGCTCTTGAATATTATGACCAATCCCAGGAATATAAGCTGTAACTTCAAAACCAGAAGTTAATCTTACACGAGCAACTTTTCTTAAAGCTGAATTTGGTTTTTTCGGAGTTGTTGTATATACTCGCGTACATACACCTCTTCTTTGTGGACAAGATTTAAGAGCAGGAGATTTTGTTTTCTTTGTCTTTTCTACTCTTTGGAATCTAACTAATTGTTGTATTGTTGGCATAAAAATATTTATTCAGTTTGATTATCAATACCGTATTTACGCATGAAACGTTCTACTCTTCCTTCTGTATCAATAATTTTTTGTGAACCAGTATAAAAAGGATGATTACCAGACCAAATATCTACATTTAATCTTGGTTTAGTCGAACCAACTTTCATAACCAATTGTCCATCACAGTAAACTTTTGCGTTAGGATACCATTCAGGATGAATTGTTGCTTTATTCATTTTTTTTAACTTGTTTTTATTAACGTTTAGAGAATTGTGGAGCTTTTCTAGCTTTCTTTAATCCATATTTTTTTCTTTCTTTACGTCTAGAATCTCTTGTTAAAAGCCCTTCGGACTTAAGTGACGATCGATTTTCAGGAGACATGTAACATAAAGCTCGAGCAACACCTAACTTAATAGCATCCGCTTGTCCTTTTAAACCTCCACCATGAGTATTTACGTATATATCATACATATTTTCTAAACCCAAAGTTGTTAATGGTGTCTTTGAGGCATTAATATATTGCGAATTATATTGTAGGTAAAGTTCACCAGGTTTATGGTTTACTACCATTGATCCTGTTCCAGGCACTAATATCACTTTAGCTACGGATGTTTTTCTACGCCCTATACCAAAATATGCCGACTTTGTTTCTGCAGCGGATAAAGCCATAATATGATTGTTAATTTGTTGTAGTATTTTTAACTTTATTTTTATTACGTTCAAAGATTTTAATTAGTAAACTAATTTTAAAAATAAATCTTGTCTTTTAACGGTCGTTTAATCTTTTTTACTTTCCAAGTTCCATATTAAAACGCTTTTTCAAATTTTCGCAGACTTCATCAGCGGATTTTTGACCAAAATTTTTAAATTCTAAAAGATCCTCCGGTGAATACTTTAAAAGATCTGATAAAGTATTGACATTTGCACGTTTTAAACAGTTATATGCTCTAACTGATAATTCTAATTCTTCGATAAAAACAGTATCAAAATAATCATTATCATCTTCTTGAATTGAAATTTCATTACTTAAAGAAGTTGATGAATTAGTATCTGTTATTCTTAAAAGACCAAAAGTATTCTCGAGAATTTCTGCGGAAAAACTTAAAGCTTCTGAAGGTTTAATGCTACCATTCGTCCAAATTTCTAAAATTAAGCTTTCTAAATCTGAAGAAGAAGAAATATTTCGCGAAGTTTCAATAAAAAAATTAACTTTAGTAACGGGCATAAAAACTGCATCAACAGCTAAAAACCCCGCTGGTAAAGCATGATCTATTTTTCCACTAGTAATATAATTCTCGCCCTGTGCAATTAAGAATTCCATCTCCAAGTTGCCTTTTGTATTTAAACAAGCGATATACTGTCTAGGGTCTACTAAGCTTATGTTAGCTGGTAATTCAATATTACTTGCAGTTATAATACCAGTTTTCTTAACACTAAGGCGAGCTAACGTTGGCTCGTTAATATTACCTTTTAAGATAATCTGTTTTAAATTAAGCAGAATATCTACAACATCTTCATTAACATAAGGAATAGTTGAGAACTCGTGCTCAATACCTGTAATCCTAACACCAATAATAGAAATACCTTGTAAATTAGAAAGTAAAACTCGCCTTAAGGTATTCCCAATCGTTGTACTTTGCCCTTTTATAAAAGGCCCTATTGAATACTTAGAAAAGTGTTCAGTTTCGGTTTTTGTCGAAGATTGTAAGCATTGAATTTGAAACATGTGTTGAACAAAAAAATTTAAATTGCTTCAGCCTTACCTCAAATGTATTTATCTGTTTAGTTTTCGATATCTAATATATCTTAAACACGTCTTCGTTTAGGTGGACGACAACCATTATGTGGTACGGGCGTAATATCTTTAATGACAGAAACCTCTAATCCACAACCTTGTAACGCACGAATCGCAGTTTCACGACCACTGCCAGGACCACTAACGACAACTTCGGCTTGTCGCATACCTTGTTCATATGCTATTGTAGCTACTTTTTCTGCCGCGGATTGTGCCGCAAAAGGTGTACCCTTTTTTGCACCTTTAAAACCACTACCACCAGCAGATGCCCAAAATAAGGTATTTCCTTGTTTATCGGTTATATTTACAATGGTATTATTAAAAGTCGATTTGATATGAACAACTCCACTAGTTATTTTATTTTTAGATTTTTTACCAGAAAATCGCTTTATCTGTTTGACCATAAATAAGCTAATGTTTATAAAAAATTATTATTTTTTCTTTGCAACAGGAATTTTAACTTTCCCTTTACGTGTTCGTGCGTTTGTTCTTGTCCGTTGACCACGAACAGGAAGACCTACACGATGGCGTCGACCTTTTGCAGATCCAATTTCTGTTAAGCGCTTAACATTCTGAGATATAGCTCTTCGCAAATCTCCCTCTGTTTGAAATTTTTCATCAATAATTGCCCTTATAGTTGTAATGTCTTCGTCGGTTAAATCACCACACCGTGTGCTTGGCGAAACATTAGCTTGTTCAACAATTTGCTTTGCACTGGTATTACCAATACCAAAAACATATGTTAAGCCAATTTCAATCCGCTTATTACGCGGAAGGTCTACTCCTGAAATACGTGCCATTGAATTTTTTTTTATTACTAATTCATTTTATTTACGTTTCATTTTTGCTCGACCTTGTCGAACTTTCAGCCTTGGATTTGATTTACAAATCAAATATATTCTCCCACGGCGTCTTACTACTTGGCAATCTTTTGATCTGTTTTTAAGATTACCTATGGAACTTACTACTTTCATATAATTTAAATATATGTTTTTAAAATCTAATTTAACATTATTAAATATTCAAAAATTGACACTATTTATTAAATTATGCTAATCGACGTGTAACAAAAAGTCTACGCTTTTTTAAAGCTCTCATAATTTTGAGAAACTAAATAGCCTCTTATTTGCGAAGAAACATCTGTTATAACACCAATTAATATAATTAACGAAGTTAAATTTTTAAATATATTGAACTGAAATAAGTTACCAACTAAGAATGGAAAAAAAGCTAGAAATGCTAAAAAGATTCCTCCCATAAAAGCCAATCTACTTATTACTTGTTCTAAATATTGTGTTGTTTCTTTTCCTTGCTTTAAACCAGGTATGCTATAAGCCATTTTAGTCAAATTTTCAGATAAATCTTTTGGCTTCAATACTAATAATGCATAGAAACTACTAAAAAATACAACGAGTATTAAATTTAGTCCAAACGAGAATACTGTTAATACAGTAGTTAAAGACGTACCAAAAATTGAAAAAATGCTCGTTAAAGCCACTTGTAATGGATAAAATAATACTGTTGCTATTGTTGTACTGAAAACAAGTGGCATAATACCACCTTGATTAAGTTTTATTGGAATATAACTATTTTTCAATGTAGGCGTTTGAGAAGTTTGTTCCAAATAATTGAAATTTAATTGTCTTGCTGAAACAATGTTAACTTTTTTATAAGAATCCTGAACAAGTACAATAATCGTAACTATTAATAAATATATACAAAGTGTTATTAAAACAGTTGAAATATTACTAATAGGAGAATCACTGTTCAAATTTGCAAAAAAATCGTTAAAGTTAGCAGGGATACCACCAATAATATTTATAAAAATTAACATTGAGGAACCATTGCCAAGATTCTCATTCGTTATTAACTCTGAAAACCACATTGAAAGCATTGAACCTGTAGTTAAAGCAACAATAATTTTTAACCCTAAAAGTAAATTCCAATTAAAAACAACAGGTTTTATTAAAAAGAAAGCAATTCCTGTACTTAATATTAACGCCCAAACAAATGTTAAATATCGAGTATATTTACTTATTTGTTGTCGACCTAGTTCCCCTTCTTCTTTTTGAAGTTTTTCTAAACTAGGTATTATGGGAGTCAAAAGTTGAATTACAATTGACGAGTTAATATAAGGTAGAATCCCTAAAGAGCCAATAGCAAGAAACGAACTTCCTGTTAAGTTTTTTGCAAAACCAAATAGCGGGTTCGTTCCTTGGCTTTGGGCAAATACATCCAAATCGACATTAGGAACAGGAATAAAAAGTCCCAATCGTACAAGAATTAATAAGCCAAGAATTTTAAAAATCTTTTGCTTTAATAAATTGATTGTTTCTGAAGTTTCCATTAAATAAGAAATAAATTTTAAGCATGGTAAGATCTTAAAGTGCTTAAACCATCAATTGTAGCCCTCGCATTGTTTAATAAATTATTAGAACCTAACTGCTTTGATAAAATGTTTTTAATACCGGCAAGTTCTAATACCGTACGAATAGAACTACCAGCGATTACACCTGACCCTGGTGCGGACGGTCGTAAGATTAATTTAGCAGCACCAAATCGACCTTGCGCAGGATGTGGTATTGAGTTAGAACTTGTTAACGGTACTGTAATTATGTGTTTCTTTCCATCAGTAACACCTTTTCGTACTGCAGTAACAACATCTCCAGCCTTTCCTACACCTACACCAACTTTACCTTGTTCATTTCCAACTACAATGATAGCTCGAAAGCTCATTTTTTTACCACCCTTTACAACTTTGGTTACACGTTCGATCGCTACGACGCGTTCTGACCATTCATTTTTAGATTTAAGTGCTTTTTTCGGACCCATAATAAGAGTTCAATGAAAGATTTTTTATTAAAAATTTTATTTACCTGTTTTACCTGCTTTACGTCTAATAACTTCTCCTTCATATGCAATGCCTTTTCCTTTATAAGGCTCAGGAGGACGTACAGAACGTATCTTTGCGGCAAATTCACCAACCATATCTTTCTGCATTCCAGAAACCACAACACTAGTTGGGTTTTCTACTTTGACAGATAAATCGGTTGGAGTAATCATTTTTACAGGATGACTATAACCCATATTTAAAACAAGATCTTTTCCATCAAGTTGAGCTCGGTAACCAACACCAGTAATTTGCAATCTTTTTTCAAAGCCTTTCGAAACACCAACAACCATATTTGAGACTAATGTCCTAGAAAGTCCATACAGAGCTTGTGAAAGCTTTGTATCTTGTGTTTTTTCTACAAATAATTGTTGACTAGTATCATCTAAAGTACAACAAACTAATGAAGGTAAAATTCTTGTAAGACTACCTTTTGGGCCGTCTACTGAAATTTTTTGCCCATCTAATTTTACTTTAACTTTTTCGGGTATACTTATAAACTGCTTACCTATACGAGACATATTATTCCTTAAAAGTTACCAAATATAACATAAGCTCACCGCCAATCCCTTCCTGGCGTGCTTGTTGATCAGTCATTAAACCACGCGAAGTTGAAACAATTGCAGTTCCAAAGCCTCCTAAAATTCGTGGCATTTTTTTAGATTTGCTGTAAACCCTTAATCCTGGTTTACTTATACGTTGCATTTTTTCAATTCTAGGTTTACGATCTTTACCGCTATATTTCAACGATATAAGAAGAGAACTCTTTAATCCGTTTTGTAATTCTTCAAAAGAATCTATTAAATTCTCAGAAAGTAATACTTTTGCTATGTTTTGAGTTACCTTAGTTGAAGGTATTTGTACAATCTGATGTTTAGCTAAATTCGCATTACGAATTCGAGTTAACATATCAGCAATAGTGTCAGTAGTCATTTAAATTTTTATCCAGTTAAAAAACTATGTTGTTGCAAAAGGCATTCCAAACGATTTTAAAAGCACTTGCGCTTCTTTGTCCGTTTTTGCAGTTGTAACAATTGAAATATCTAAACCTCGGATTTCTGTAACATCGTCGTACGAAATTTCTGGAAAAATTAGTTGTTCTTTTAAACCTAAATTATAATTTCCACGTCCATCAAAACCATTTGCATTAATACCTCGAAAATCTCTAATTCTTGGTAAAACAATATGAATAAGTTTAGTTAAAAAATTATACATTCGATCTTGACGTAAAGTAACAGAAGCACCAATTGACATACCATCACGAATTTTAAAACCAGCAACCGATTTTTTCGCATTGTTTATTATTGGCTTTTGGCCAACAATTAAAGCTAATTCACTTACACTAGAATCTAGTTCTTTTGAATTTTTAGATGCTTCTCCAATTCCTCGATTAACTGATATTTTGACGATCTTTGGTACTTGTTCAATATTTTTGTAACCAAATTCCTCTATCATTGAAGGAATAATCTTTTGTTTGTATAAATTTTTTAAATCGAGTTTCATAAATTAGTAAACTTTTATTTTTAAAGTTAAACTCTTTTGAACTTTAAAGTACTTCAGGTGCTAAAGAAACAATTTTTGTAAAACCTTTCTCTTTAAGCTCTCTAGCAATTGGCCCAAAGACACGTGTACCTCGAGGATTATTTTCTTTGTTAATAATAACAGAAGCATTATCATCAAAACGTAATCTAGACCCATCTTTACGTCGAACAGGTTGTTTTGTTCTAACAATGACAGCACGAACAACATCAGATCTTTTTACAGTTAGATTTGGTGTAGCATCTTTAACAACACCAATAATTACGTCTCCTACATGCCCATATCTCCTATTACTCCCAAGTACTCGAATACACATTAATTTTTTAGCACCGCTATTATCGGCTACTCTTAAACAAGTTTGCGGTTGTATCATTTTATTATGTTGCAGACTTTCTTAAAACATTAATTAAGACCCAATTTTTTGTTTTACTAATTGGTTTTGTCTCACGAATACGAACTTGATCACCTATAGAAGCATTAAATTCCGAATCATGAACAGAATAACGCTTTGTTCGTGTAATAACTTTTTTGTATTTTTTATGGATAATTCGGTCATTAACCGCAACAATACGTGTATCCTTCATTTTGTCACTAACGACAATTCCCACTTTTTCTTTTACAGCCATTTATCTAAATTTAAATAACTAAAAGTCCTAAATTAGTTAAAGCTTTAATAATTTATAAAAAACTTAAACTTTTTCTAAGATTTTCGTCTTAATTGGTAATTTATGAGAAGCTAACTTTAAAACTTTGTAAGCCATTTCTTTATTTAAACCATTGATTTCGAACAGAACAGCGCCGGGTTTTACAACGGCTACCCAATAATCTACGGCACCTTTACCTGCACCCATTCGAGATTCAGCTGCTCTTTCTGTAATTGGTTTATCTGGAAAGATCCTAATCCAAATCTTTCCTGTACGACGAACATAACGAGTAATACTTCTTCTTGTAGCTTCAATTTGTCTAGAAGTAAGCCAAACAGGTTCTAAAGCTTGAATACCATATTCGCCAAAGACAATTGTATTTGCTTTTGATACCCCTTTAAATCTTCCACGATGTTGTCTACGAAATTTTGTTCTTTTAGGGAGTAACATAAAAATATAATTAGCTAAACCTTTTCTTAAATTAATAAACTAAAGGATTTCTTTATTAAAGATCCAAACTTTGATACCTAAAACACCATAGATTGTATTAGCTCTGTGTGTAGCATAACTAATATCGGCTCTAATTGTTTGAAGAGGTACTCGACCTTCTCTTGCCCATTCTGCACGCGCAATTTCAGCACCATTTAAACGACCTGCAACTTGGATTTTAAATCCTTTTACGCCACTTTTTTGAAGTAATTGTGTTGTCTGTCGAATAGCTTTTCTAAAAGCGACACGCTTCTCTAGTTGATCACCTATAGACCGTGCTACTAAAGAGCTTTCATTTTCACTTTTTGCAATTTGCAAAACTTTTATACGGATCTGTTTTGAACCATTTACTAAAGTTTTTAAACTGTCTTTAAAACTTATAATCAAATTATTTTGATCTGTATCAGAAGCAATAGCTTTTGGTCGAGCAGCATGTACAATTAATTCTAATTGGTTAATTTTTCTTTGAATTTCCAATTTAGAAATACCTGCTTTACTGTAAACTGGTGCAAACTTTTTTTCAAAAAATTTTCTTATTTTGTAATCTTCCTTTAAAACTTCACTGTAAGCCCCATAATTAGCAAACCATACTGCATTATGTGCTTTATTAATGCCTATTCTAAATCCGGTTGGATGTGTTTTTTGTCCCACAAATGCAATCCTTGTATTTATTAGATTTTTAACTTTCCATAACAATTGTTATGTGTGATGTTGCTTTCTGGATTCGATATGCTCGGCCTTGAGCTCTTGGCCTAAACCTTTTCATAGTCGGTCCTTGATCAGCAAAAGCTGTCTTAACAATTAGCGTTTTTTCATCAAGACCAAAATTGTTTCGAGCATTAGCCGTAGCAGATCGCAACACCTTTATAATTGGTGCACATGAAGCGTAGGGCATAAATTCTAACATTAGTAATGCCTCAGGGTATGTTTTTCCTTTTATCTGACGAAGAACACGACGAATTTTACTAGGAGACATTCTAATATATTTAGAAACTGCTCGAACTTCATTCTTTTGCAAAAGATTTTTTTCCATAACGTTTTATTAGCGTTTACCTTTCTTATCTTTTTTTACATGTGAGCGAAAAGTTCGAGTAGGGGCAAATTCACCTAGTTTATGACCAATCATTTGATCACTTACAAAAACTGGAAGGTGTTGTTTGCCGTTATAAACAGCAAATGTATGACCAATCATATTTGGAAGTATTGTTGTTGAACGAGACCATGTTTTAATGATATCTTTCTTTCCACTGGTATTCATTTGCTCAACTTTTTCCACTATATAAGAGGCTACAAAAGGCCCTTTCTTTAAGGAACGTGGCATATTGTATATATTTTTTAAAGAATTAAAAACTATTCAAGTTTAACGTCTTGAACGTAAAATGTATTTAGTACTTGCTTTAGTTGGTTTTCTTGTTTTAATTCCTAAAGCTGGTTTACCCCATGGTGTAACCGGTTTTGGTCGACCAATAGGAGATCTTCCTTCACCACCTCCATGTGGGTGATCAATAGGGTTTTTAACAACCCCTCTAACTTTTGGTTTTTTACCAAGCCAGCGCTTACGCCCTGCTTTACCTAAAGTAATGTTAATACTATCAACATTACCTACTTGCCCTAATGTGGCATAACACTTCTTATTTACTAAACGAACTTCATTAGATGGTAATTTTAACGTAACGAAGTCTCCTTCCTTAGCAATTAGCTGCGCATAAGTACCGGCTGCACGGGCAATCTGACCACCTTTTCCAAGTGTCAATTCAACATTATGTACAATACTTCCTAAAGGTACGAATTCTAAAGGCATAGCATTACCAACTTCAATTGGTACACTTGGTCCAGAATAAAGTTCAGATCCTACTTTTAAAGAACGAGGAGAAATAATGTATTTTTTAGAACCGTCTTTGTAATTTAATAATGCTATTCTAGCATTTCGATTTGGATCATACTCAATAGTAGCTACTCTTGCTACAACATTAGATTTTCGTTGAAAATCAACTACACGATATTTTCTTTTGTGTCCACCACCGCGGCCTTTAACAGTAATTACACCACGATTGTTTCGCCCACTACAACCACGTTTACCAAAAGTTAAACTTCTTTCTGATTTTACTTTGGTTAAATCATCAAAATACGAAACTGATTTAGTACGTGTCCCTGGACTATACGCTCTATAGAGACGAATTGCCATAAAAATTGTTTTTAGAATTTCTAAAATTTTTAACTGTTAATCTAGTTTTCCTCAAATAAAGTAATGGAATCTTCAGAAGCTAATTTAACAATCGCTCGCTTATAACGAGCTTTCTTTCCTATAAACTTACCTACTCGACGCTTTCTTAATGGTAATAAAGACGTATTTACTGAAATAACTTTTACATCAAATAGTTGCTCTACGGCGTCTTTAATAAGACTCTTATCTGCTTTAGCATCTACAGCAAAACTATATTGATTTTGTTCTATTAACCGTATTGTTTTTTCAGTAAGAAGTGGATATTTAACAATATCCAATAAGTTTTTCTGATTAGAATTAATGTATGACATAAAAAACTATACGGGACTAATATTTTTGCGGCTGTATTTTCAATACAGTATTTTTCTTTCCAGGCACAGAACCTTTTAAAACTAAAATGTTTTCTTCTGTATTAATATACAAAATTTCACTACTTTTAAGTGTTACTGTAGTATTACCCAGTTGGCCCGCCATTTTTTTCCCTGGATAAACACGACCGGGAGTACTACCTGCACCTATACTTCCTGGTAATCTATGATTTTTTGAACCATGTGTCATTGGTCCCCTACTAAAGTTATTTCTTTTTTTGGTTACCTGCAAAACCCTTACCAATACTTTTTCCTGTTACTCTAACTTTTTGACCAATAGTAAAAATATCAGAGTTTAACACTTGTCCTAATTTAAAATCTTCGGGTGTTGTTACAAGAAATTCGCCAAATGAACGAAATCCTTTTTCACCAATTTTTCTTAGATGACCCCTTGTAGCTTTGTTTAGATTTTCCAATTTCTGTTCGCCATAGGCAACTTGAACAGCATTGTATCCATCTGTATTTGTTGTTTTTATTTGACTTATCTGACACAATCCTGTTTTTAAAATTGTGACTGGAAAGATAGTGCCCGACTCATCAAATATTTGAGTCATACCAACTTTTGTTGCAAATAAACCTGCCTGCATAAAGTGAATTTTAAATAAGTCAAAGATATAGTTTAAAGCAATGCAATTTTAAAAAAATTTATTTTTTATATTTCATTAGAAAATACAAACGTA
>Ga0115104_10394602_pt1 | contig 13178 bp, 24 predicted proteins | sample CN18umnscriptome_2_FD_89649 | JGI IMG/M metagenome (GOLD analysis project Ga0115104, IMG submission 89649) | Marine eukaryotic communities from Pacific Ocean to study complex ecological interactions - CN13ID_70_C50_10m_0.8um Metatranscriptome... | ecosystem: Environmental > Aquatic > Marine >...
CCTGTCAGTCTTTAGGTCAGCGACGAAACTGAGGCCTTTTCCCATAGCATTGGCGCGAGCTTGCGTGGTGTAGACTGGAACCTTCATTGTTCCTCTCAGCTTCAGCTTGTTTGCCTCGACCGGAATAATCTGGACAAGTGGCATCATTTGAACGAGTTCCTTGGGCCTCTGGACGTCCAGGCAGCCCTTTTCGTCGCTCCACCGAGCACCTTCGAGATATAGACCCTAGACATAGGTGCCTGCGGAAAGGCGCTCCTTGATCTCTTTCTTGTCGTAAATCTTGGTGACATTTGTGAACATGTCAGATTTGTCCAATGCCCAGTCTCTGGCTCTGCAAGTCGTCTGAATCAGCGCAGTCGTGTAGGACTCAGGAATATGCAAGCCGGAGAGCCAGATAACTTTTGGCTCTTCAATTTCGACCCAGTCCTTGTACTGCTGGTTGCGCTCAGTAAAGTGCTTGATCCAGTTGACAAGGTTCTTCTCAGTAGGGGGTGCCTTGCTAGCCCATCCGGGTGGTAGGAATCCATTGAAGAAGGAGTTTGCCAATGAATCGAGGTCAGCATTCATTCCGATCTCACCGTTCAGAGCTCGTTTTAGCTCGATAATTGAAGATTTCATGGTCTTGATGAGAATGTTGAATCGCTCAAGCTCCTACAAAAGCACAGTCTATGTCGGGGTGGGTGCGTTGTTGAAGCCTTTTCGGATGTTGAACTCATCGAAAGAGGGAGGGATGGTCTTTTCGAGAATGTCATTTGCAATGGTTTTGATCTACTCATCCTTGTCGATACCACCACCTTCGCCTCCTTCTGAGGTCTGCATTGAAATGATGTTCAACCAAAGACTCTTAGCAGAATTGTTAAAGTACGTGATCTCTGCATTAGAGTGCAGTCCGAAGACGCCAGGAGCAGTGAACAGTGGAATCTAGTCAATGAATGAGAGATTTTGCTCGTAAGTCTCCTCCTATGGAATAATGTAGTCGTTCTCACAACGCGAGAAGAAGAACTATTGGTTCTGGTCGAAGATGAATGGACCAAGATATTCTTCAAGGTAGGTTATTAGAACGCGCCTATCGTATCCATCGGTGACTCTACCGCCGTACATGGCATCGCCGATCAAGTACCGGAGAGTTTGCCAAGGAAGGGTCTCTTCACCAGTATTGTGTGCTTTCTCAAGGTACATGTTGATAAGGCGGTAGCTAATCTTAAAGTCTGACTCATTGAAATCGTAGTTCACATTCCAACCAATTTTACCGAATTTCTTGCGTTCCTGGATCACTGCGTGGAAGTACGAGAGCACATAGAGCATCGGCTTGAATTCAGCTTTTGGACAGCTATTGAAGATGTCTTCAGATAGCTTGGCGTATGTGTTCTTGATGTTTTATCCCAGGCCATCTGGGGGCTCAGTCACAACTTTGATTGATTTCTACAGAATGCCAAGAGGGAATTTGTCTGATGGTGACGTTGTCAACCAAAGACGGAAGGCCTTATCGGGCTTCTGGAGGTTGTCAAAGATCGCTTCAAGTTTAGGGAGCCAAGAAACAAGCAAGTGACAGTTTTGCAGCATGACCCAGTGACCTTGAATTGCACCTCTCTCGATCATCTACTTGGCCTAGTCACCCATGCCCTGACCCAAAGCACAGTATTTGAACTTGTTCTGACCGACTCCTTTTTATTCGACGAGTGCCGAGACATCGGAGAATGGGTCTGCACCAGGCGAAAGAATGAACACGATCGGATTCTTGTTGGTAGAGCTCTCATAGACCTTATCATAGCTAATAATAGGCGATTTGACATAGTAGTCGTTCTAGATTTGAGCTGCTATGAAGTTTTTGATTGCATTCACTACTCTGTCAGGCCTAAGCACCCTCATTAGGAGCAGGATCTGGAATTTATTGAGTCGCTCATTGAACCCACCAGGAATCGTATTGTTCTCCGGAGCGGCAAGATCATAGAAGTCTTTCCATGCATCATGTGAGGACTCGATAGAATGAACAAGGCCATTCCACGAATCACCAAGAGTCTCCAACTTCTGCATGTCTTTCCATCCATTATCCGAGATCCAGGCATATGGCTTTCTTCTTTCAACCTCATCCAAAGAAGTGTTACCCTTGAGGAAGAAATCCAGCTCAATCTTGTTGAGAACATTGTCACCGTCCATGATCATAGTAATCATCTGGAAAGAGTACATGAGTTTGTGACGCTCGAAAATGCCCATGCAGGTGAAATCATAGACAAGTTGAGTCAGTCGGTCCTTGATGATGCGGAGTCTATTGACGAGGATACTATCGGGTCTAGAAGTGTCGATGGCCTTGTGGAAGACAGTCATGTAAGAGGCTAGAGAGTATTCATACATGGTTTCGATGTTAGATAGACCGGCAATCGAGAAGAAGAGAATAGAACCTCTCCAGGCAACTGTCCTGTAACTGTCACGACTGGCTTAGATCTCAGCATTCGTCACTGCCGCTTCCTCAAGGGCCTTCGCAATCTCGACAGACTTTGATTTTGCAGTGTTAAGTGTATCAATCAAAGGCACATTATCGACCAGAGGGACGTCAGACTCCTTGGACAGCTCAGAAAGTAGAGTGTCTTCCAAAGACTTCAATGTAGCCTTGTTCTACGATGTCTCAATCACAAGATTCTTGCGAGCCTCTTCGAGTTTAGGCTACTCCTTTTGAACGACTTCGTTCAGTAACTGGTCGCGCAGACCAAGCATTGTGACCGAAAAGTTGATGATCATGGTTTTGCCAAAGATTTCTGGAGTGTAGTTCGGGTTGCTTATCTAAGTAGTGAAGTACATTCTGAAGTCGTCGTTGTATTGAATCTTGTTATCACCCATAGTCAGCATTGTAACACCTGCCTCCTTAGTGAAATTCTTCTCAAGGATGGGATCAATCATCGGATCAAGTTCCTCACCGACAGACTCAAATAGAACAGACTTGCCAAAAGCAATGCCGATCTCGAGCTTCTTAATGTAGTCACCCTGATTGAAGTTGAGAATATCAAATTGATTGCGCTTCTCTCTCTCCTTTATCCAAGTGACAGCTTGCATCTGCGGGTCGATTGCGAGCGGCCACCTGCTTGCTTTTGTCGTCAGAATACCGTTCTGAACGGACAATTCATCGGTCGGCATACTCTCAGAGGCCCATTGTGCAATCTCGACTTCTGTAGTAAGGAATGTATCTAACCTGAAGTCTTCTTTGCAAGGCAGTTCTTTCTCGACAATATCGGGTTTCCAAGTGTCGAATATCATCTTTTGACGCAGCACTGAATTGAACGGGCCACAGTAGGACAGGAAGGCAGAACCAGTCAGACAGTCACCGACCAGTTTAATCTTATCCTCTTTAATCTTCTCCATTTCCTCTCCCCATCTCTTCTATTCACCTGACAAGCCATTGATAAGCTGTGAAGCAGCATTGAGCTTTCTGGTCATTTCATTGGAATCTTTAATGTAACCATCGAGCTCATCTTGCTTCTCCTTCATGGTCTTTTAAAGAAGAGCGCAGTCAGCATTAAGCTTAGCGACTCTTTCCTTAGTCTCCTTTAGAAGGCGCTCACCTTCAATCTTTGCCTTGCGCATTGACTCAGCCTTCTTTCTCTTGGGTTCGACATCTTTGAAGATCCAGTACGCACCTAAAGAGCATGAGGCCCACTTGAACAGACTAGCAGCATCGTTGGAGGAGGACTTAACAGAGGCCAAAAGTTCTTCGTCGGTTGAAACCTTCATTTCTTTCTTGAATTTATCAACCCTTGCCTAAGCCTTCTTAGCGCCAGCGTCTTTGCAAGCACTGACATCAAAGCTAAGAAGATTTTTAAAGAGGTCCATCTTACCCAGCATACCAGTTTTAATGGCTCCCCAATCACTGCTGTTAAGATTGACACCAGGATAAATCAAGTAAGCAATTTCACAAGCTTTTTCAATTGTCGCAGACACAGAGTTGAGTGCCTTCATGGTGTTGATTGCTGCAGGATCAATTTCCTTCACAGCTTATTTCGCTGCCTCAAGGGCTGGAGTGGCTGCAGCGAGAGCCTCAGCAGCGGAAGCTTCCTCTCTAGCAATGACGACGGCTTCTTTGGATAATTTATCTTCGAGAACAGCAGCATCAGCTGCATCTTTCTCAGCTGCGGCTGACTTGACTTTGACATCCTCAATGATTTCAGTAACAATAACTTGCTTCTCAGCAATGATTTTGTTCTTCTCCGAAAGCTCTTTGCTCAGATCTGCGGTAGCTGCAGCTGCAGCAGATAATTACTTGAGACCTCCATCAAAGCGCCTCACTTGAGAATCCATGAACTTACGCTTTTCCTTCAAGAAATTGATGTAGTTGTTAATGAAATCAAGGTAATTCTTCGGTGTTGAGAAGTTGTTGCGTTTGTAGATCGTCTTATACTCGTTTGAGAACTTTTACACCGACAAGTGTACCATCACTAAGTGCTCAGTGACTTTGGACCTCTGATCATCTTCCAGCTGAACAGCTCCCATAAAATTGCCGGCCACAGCAGTCAAGGCATCCTCAGGCCAAGGGAAGAACCAGTCTATACTCGTACTACTGACAAGGCCAGGGAAGAATCTGCATCTGAGCATGAGTGTGTCACCAGAAGGAGACATACACAAGACGATGTGTAAGTTTTCACGGGCACGGCTGACGAAATAGTTCCATCGGAACTCTTTGGTCTCTGGCAACTTCTTTTTGCGAATTTCTTCGTCAGTTTTGGTCATCAACCCATCTTTCTCTTCGTCAGGAATGAGGGCAGGCACCATTCCAATTGTCAGAACATTGTTGATCAATTCAAGGAATCCTTCTTCCTGCACATGGGCATCAGTGAACAAGAAGGTCTGTGGCTTTTCAAGCACGAGTCTATAAAGAGATTTGAGATCTTCTCTGAAATCAGACTCTTTGTAACCACGGATCAGATTGATCGTGAACAAGCCATAGCCTGCAGTGAAAGTGGCCAACTTAGTGAGAGATTACTTACCAGATCCACCGAAGCCAACAAGAAGGGCACAACCCTTTGGGAACCGTATGATTCGATGTATCTTGACAGTGTGTTCCAGGGCATCGTTGAAGAGGACTAGTTCCATCGGTTTGTATTCATAGCCATACTCTTCAAGCATTTTGTTCATCTTCTCTGAAAGCTCAGCGTGACCACCCAGATCCTCGTAGAGACGTGGGTCTTCAACATCCGGATCTGTCGGCATGGATACTTTGAAGTCACCAAGGATCATAGGATCAGCGAGGGCTGGGTCAGCCACATCTCCAAACATAGCCTTGATTATGTCAGAAAGCATAGTCATGACTAGGGCCTTGTCCGTATAGTCTAGCAGAGGGTCTACAAAGACTCTCGCCGTTTCATTGCGCCATAGCCTAACGAACTGAGCCTTCGTGTTGAACTTGTCGATAGTGCATTGAAGCAGTCCTTCGAAAACCCTACTGAGGTTTCGCAAATTGAAGATGTAGTGGAACTTGACTGGGGTTCTTGGCAATTTCTCAATACACTAGAGGTAGACTTCCATAGTCGCGTTCACTATCTTTGGCACAATGCCTCGGATGTCTTCGTGGAACTCCACTACATGCTTTTCGAGGATCTTTGTGTAGATAGATTCAGTTGTTTCCTTCGAAGGGAATGTGATGTTCAGTGTTGCAAACAGCGACATCAGACGAGGGTCGACTCTATTGCCACCAGACATAGTAGGAGAGATGCAGCCGACATACTGTGTATCGATGATTTCACGCTTATCGAGATCGCCGGTACGCTGGTAGAGCTCGTTCCTTGAGATAAGGAAGAGTGTAAGCGCCATTGGTTGCTGGGTTCCGTACTTGTCGATCTTGGGCATGTTCAAGTCATCGATGAATACAATCATTTTCTTGCCAGCCGACTTAGGACCATAGCGACTCATGGTCTTCTTATCGATATTTTCCTCGATGATGTTCTGGAAATCAAGTGAGCTCGTTCGAGACGACATGTTGATATTGAGGATCACATACAGATCTTCCTTGTTGATATCATTGAAGCAGGATTGAACAGTGACAGTCTTTGCAGTGCCTGAGTCTCCACAGAACATTACAGGCTTTTTGATCATCATAAATTGCTTCTAGATCCACGAGTACCTGATAGTGTCGACTGTAGGAACAAGAATCTGCGCGAATTTTTTCTCTGCGGGCTACTTGTACTCAGGCACTAAGTCGTCCCATTTTTTGAGTTGCTGAGTCTTGAATTCAAGATAAACATCGTACAAAGTGCCAGGTGCACGCATAGTCGAACTCAAATTGTAGACGAAGTCTGAGAAAAGCTCACGGTCATCAGCAACCAGAGCAGCACCGAGTGACCAAGTCAGACAGAACATAAAGAATTTCTCGAGAGAGTCTGCGTCTTCAGGAGGTGGCGGATTGCTATCGAGAGGAGGCAGCAAAGTATCAATAAGCCAACACATCTATTGCACCATATTTAGATTAGTGCGAGGAGTGATGAACTTCAAAGGAGCCTGTGGCTCTTCAGCGCTACCCGCATTACCCTCAAGGATGCGTTCGATACAAGCAGGCACAAACTTAGTGTAAAGCTCGTTAAAAGCTTCGGACATGGACTCAGAGTGCGTCTTCTTCTTTTCCTTAACCCATCGTTCGAAGAATGGATCATAGCCGAGATCTTTGGCGTCTACGTAAACCATGCCGCAACGGGAGATGGTTGCAGGCGAAGCATACTGAAGATCGAAAACCTCAAAAAGCATCTTACAGTGATCTAACAATCTAATTCTGTCGTTGTTAGCAAGAGTGAGGATCTTGTTGTCGTCCATGACAGAGTTCATGTTTTCGACCCAGATAGCGTCCACATCTCCGTCGTAAATGATCCAACGCTGTTCAGGTTTGTTTGGCTCCAAGTCAGTGTTGATCATCTTAAAGGTTTTAGAGAGTAAGCCGTCAGTCCAGTCTCTAGTGTCGGGGTCTAGCACTCCGTAAAGCTCGTTGAGCGTGATCATCTTGGGGTTGATAACATATCTCTTCGTCTCAGAGTTGAGGAAAGGCTTCAGAGCTGCTGCAAGGGTGTCGATGATGACAGATTTTCCTGCTCCGGTTGGACCAACGACCATAGTCGTATGTCGAGTGAGAGTGGTCTCATACAGCTGCACAACTTTGTCGACTTATTTGTCAAAGATATCCCTCTACGAATGCCTCATATTTTCACCTTCAAGTCGCTCAATGATGCAAGAGTTCAGATCCTCGTAGCCAACACGGTCAGCGCGAAGGTTAGGGAAGAGATCTGTGATGAGTCCCTTGAATAGAGGCACGTCTTCAAAGACGAACTTGGGCATGTTCATATCTCTAAGTGCACGCATTAGCACAATTGCCTCATTCATATCCGCGTACTGCCTCTTCAACTGACCTGCCATGACAAGCACAGATTTGAGGGCCCTAAGGCCGAAGTCATAGTGGTACTATTTGGAGAGCTGCTCTTTCGCTAGCTTATAAAGCACTGTCATCTTCTTGGCGAGATTTCGCGCCTCGGTGAAGCCTTCGGACATAAGCATGTTCTCACAGATCATCTATAGGTCAGGAACAACCATGGTGACTGGTCGGAACAAGGCCTTAAGGTTGTCAGGCAGCTCTGAGCGGCCAGCATAGCCTGGGTTCATCGTAATGAAGATGCCAACGGAAGTAACTAGATCAATGTCGTGCTCAATAAGTACGATCTTCTTTTGACCGAACTCAAGGCCTCTTTGAATCGTAGTGATCTGAGTAGACACAACTGACAATACTTCGAGATTGATGCGGTTGAATTCGTCAAAGCAGCCCCAGAAGCCGGTTTGAGAGAGTCCAGTGAAGATGACACCCATGGCCGCATAATCCAACGTCTCACCGCAGCATGTGACAACACATCGACAAGCCAAACCTTTCGCAAGATCCTTGACAGTCTCCGTCTTACCTGTTCCTGCGGGGCCAGCTGGCGAGCCACCAAGCCTGAAAGTGAGGGCAGTTGTTAGTGTCATGATGCAGCGATCAGTGAGCGGAGTGATTACGAGACGGCCATTCAGGCCCTGATATTCGTAGCAGAAGTCAAAGATTCCTGTGCACTGTCTGAGAAGAATATTGTCGCGATCCTTGTCCCAATAAAAGCGGAGTACAGATTCCCAGGCGAATTCCGTCTCGCTAAGGACAGAATCTCTCACAAAGTCTGCTACAATTTCACGAGCATGTACGTCCAGGATGATCAGCGTGTTTACGCATTTGCGAAGATTTGTGGGAATATTCTATCTGATTAAAGTAATCAGATCGAGTAGATCTGTTGTCTGCTTAGCGAGCTCATTCTTCATGGCATGAATGTCGCCTTTAGCAACGCGGTCGAAGACATCCTGCACAGAGTAAGTCCACCAGATTTGAGTGCCAACCAACGCCAGCATACCGATCTGCTCTTTAATCCACTCGATCCTATTCTGACGAGCATACTACCAGACACATTACTTGGCCAGAACTTCGAGAGACCGTTTCATCTCAAAATCGATATCGTTCATCCACTCTTCGATCTTTCCTTCGGGCTTTACCTTGAAAACGAAGTCCCAAGACTCTTGTTCGTTTGAAGTCATTCCATTAATAACTTTGTTGTTGCTACCAAAGTTAAGAGTTTTGCAGTTATCGAATAGCGACAGCATAAAACGCTGAATAGATGTTGGGTCTGAGCTACCGAGAATCTGCAGAAGATCATCATTGGAAATGAAGAAGAATCGAGGGAATGCATTGGCTTTGCTGTCCAAGTAGTTCTTCAAACTCTTCTTGCAACGCTCTAATTCAGTCGAGATGTTAGTCAAATCATCTAAGCGTGCTCCATTATCTACCTTGCAGCAGTTATAAAGAACATTCTGATTTTTGAAAGAGCTTTCCATGATTTTCTTGAAGTTCGTGTCAGTTTTGCCAAATTTTTTAGCCTCATCCGGCAACTGCATACGAATATCCTCGAAGCCGAAAATGCGCTCCAGATAAGCCCATTCTTTTTGAACTTGCATCCACAAGTCAACAGTCTCTGCGATCCGGTTGAGGTCACGATCCCACTGCTGAACTCTCTTCAGAATTGCTCTGACGTACTTGGAACCTTGCAGGTTTTGAAGAAGTAGAACATTATCCTCGAGTTGTTGACGGATCTCCTCTGGCTGCTTGATCAGTTATGTCACTAGCAGTCCATTCTTTGTGTAATCATAGAACTCGAAGTGAGTTCCCTTCCAAGCATTTTCAATACTTTGAATAGCATCCTCGTTCTTGGCCTCTTCTTTAGCCTCGTGACAGATTGCCATTACCTGTTCATCGAATTTTCCGAGATCTAACTCGAACACCTTTGCAAGAGAGAGGCTTTTAAGGTTGACCTCGACGGACTCCTTTCCTGTCTCCTCCATGATACGCATCCAATGCCTCTCCTGAACCGCCGGATGCTTGAGTTGCTGGATAAGGGGTAGGGAGTCAGCAAAGCTGTTGACGCGTTCATTGAGCTGGATGTAGGGTGGCATGTTTTCAAGGTCGGGATGCTTTTTGCCGAGTTTCTTGACACTCTTTTGGAAGGCCTCTGCAGTCTCGATCAGAATCTTAGAGTCAAGTTTGCTCCAGTACATTTCGCCAAAAAAGCTCATCTTATTCGCAAAGTCATCAAAGATATCATAGATCAGATCGTAGCGCTTGTTGCGCTCTTCCATCTCAACGAGTTGGGGATATTTAGAGATCTCCAAGTTAAACAGCTTCTCTGCTTGCACGAAGGCGATCCTTTGCTTGTTCATATTTGCAATCTCGGCCTTGGAGCTGTGCAAGAGTTAAAGACCGTCTTCGAGCGGAATTCCCATTGTGCCTGGACCACGGCTGAGATATTGACCGTACTCCTTCGCAATCGTCTCTTTGAATTGTAGAACCTCGGTCACTGTGACATCAGAGAAATTTTTCTTGAAGCCCTTGAATTCCTCATCCTTGCTATCAGCAAAGTCAATCAGTTCCTCCCAATTGATCATGAGATTGTCAACCTCTTTTTGGGTCTACTCCTCAATAGGGTACTCATACATCTTGAGGACGCGATACTGCTCCTGTACCTCAGTGATGCGGAATTCCATCTCCATACTGATGTTTTTGATCCCAGCAATGACCTCAAGAAGCTCTTGCAGCGTCTCCTTCGCGTGAATCTCCTTGATGAGCTCTTTATTATAACCTTCAGTTTGATCCATGATGGCTGCTAGCTGCTGACTAGCGATGCTCTTGAGCGACTCGCCAAGCATTTCGAGCCACTTGTCAATCATCTCGATAGTCGCATTTTTGATCTCGCTGTTGTCGATGAGAACAAAGTAATTCCTGATAGTCCTGTCCTGCTTGTCGGTCTGGTCTCTCAGTGCCTTGAAGTTTGTGATGTATTGCTCAAGCACGGTTGTCGACTGCTGCTTCTCAACGAGCTTTTGCGTCTTCGTCAGCTTACCCTTGTCGAATAGCGCGTTCAAGTTGTTCTTCTTACGAAGCGAACCGGAAATCAAGTCGAACTTGTCAATGATCTGATTCTTGCACTTGATGATTTCATAGTTCAGCTGGGTGATCATCTTGTTCTACATCACATCATCGAAGAAGGTGTACGGAATGTACTTTTCTGCGTTCTCCTCATTGTTGACTTCATCAAAGATCTTGCAATGACCGTCCCACCAGCGGCCGAAGCACTTAGTCGATTCCAGAATGTTCTTGGTAAACTTGTCCAGGGTCGTTCTAAGCTCATCGTAAGTCGGGTGGTACTGGACCTCTGGGTGCACGTAGGTGGAAGTCATCCGAATGAGGCTAGGCTTCTCAGTTCTAATCCAGATAGTCTTGTTGGCTGCAAGAGCCCGCACAATCATTTTGGTGATAGCATTGAAGATGCGGCGCTCCCAGTAAGCGTAGTAAGGCTTCATCTCGTCAGACGACTTTGAACTATCAAGCTAATTCTTGACGGTCGACTCCTCGATAGACTTGAGATACTGGTCACCGATGTTTTGGTAGTCCTTGACCAGTTCGACGAGCTGCTTCTTGCGGTACGTCTCGAAGTAGTTGTAGAAGTCAGGGATGTCCATCGGTGTGCTGCGCTCAAAGTCGAGCTGCTTGATGATCTGGGCGCACTCAAGGTTGACAACGTTCATGTCGATGTGCTTGGCATACTCTACGACGGTGTTCTTCTTCTCATTGAACGTATCGATGGCGCCCTTGCACTCCTGAATATACTGATCAATCGAGAGGGAGAACCAGTTGTGGTTCTCTGCACCCTTGTCCATGAAGCGGTTCAGCTTGAGGATCTCATTCTTCAGCAGTCTACACTCGACGGGCTTCAGGCCATCCAAGGCTCCATCATAGGCGCGAAGCAGCTGCTAAAGCTTGTCTTGGTGACGCATGTAATCCTTTTCCTGCAAAGCGATGTTCGTGATGGTTGCAGGAATGTCCTTGCCTATCTGACTCAGGAACTTGGCCTCTCTGATCGTGACCTTCAGCTCGGGATCGAAGTTGACCTGATAGGTCTTCTTGCCATTCTGGCCAGGGCTGGCCGTCAGAATATTGTTCTCAAGCTTTTTGATCACCATCTCACGGTTGTTCTTCACCCAGTTCTCGTAAATTGTTGCCTCGTATTCCTTATCGAGCATCTTGGCTAGATCGACGTATTTCTTGGCAACCTCCATGAAGTGGTCGGGTTGCAGTTTCTTCACTTTGGTCTTGAACTTATCGATCGGTGCCTTGATGCGGCCAGTGATAGATCGAGCCCAAGCAATCTTGCCAGCATTCTCAGGCATATTTCGAGCGATTGGAGGGTTGTCTTTCTCCTTGAGGAATAGCTCTCGCATGTCAGCCAACTCCTTTGAGTAGCGGTTCAGAACATCCTCGTACTTACCGTCGAGCATTTGCTTGATCTTGGTTCTAGTCTTGATATACTGGAAGTTGTCCAGTAGGTCGAAGGCTCCCTCGGAAGAGGTCAGCTTCTCAGTAAATGTGCTCTGGATGAGGTTGATTACGGCCGTGTCAATACTATTGACGCTTTCCTTGAACTTTTCGAAGAGCTGGTTCCAACCCATCTTGTATTGCTCGTTGAAGACATCTTTGTTGAATGTCTCCAACTTGGATAGCTGGTTGACAACCTTATCTTTTTCCTCCTCAATGGCCTTGGCGCTGCCAGTGACCGCTTTGAGCTCAGGGCTTAGGATGGCGTAGAATTCCTGCTGTACTGTGTGGGCCTCCTCAAGGTTCGAAAGGACACTGACCATGTGAATTGGTGTCTTGAAGATGTCCTTCTACTACTACTGGAAGTCCCAACGGCGAACGGCCTACTTTTCGATCTCCTGCTTCGTCTTGTCATACTCGTTCTTCCAAGAGGTGAGCACCTTTTTACCAAGCTGGATCTTTCGAAGACCCTCTTGAGGGTTCTTCTCCTTAAAGATCTTATTCAGCTAAATCTCGTCCTTGACTTTCTGGCAGATCTCGGTTGAGATGGCTTGTAAAATGCGGATGAAGTCCTCTTCCTGGTGGTTAATGTGGCGGGAAATCGTCCAGATGAGCTTGAGTCCGGTCAGAAGTGTCGGGAGCGTCTCTTCAATGACCTACAACTCGCCCTTTTGAATGTTCTTGAACTGGCGTTCAAGGGTTGAAAGGAATTTGACGAAGTCCTTCGCTACGGCCTGGTTCTTAACAAACTTGGCAAACTCATCGTTGTAAGCACTCATGTTGCATGCCTCCTTAGCTTCGACACGCTTCATCACGTCAAGGATCTGCTTAACCTGTGGCATGGTCAGCTGCTGGTTCAGGGTGTTGAAGGTGGCTGCCCTTGAGCGCCAGTACTCCGTCTCTTTGGAAGCGCTCTCAGTGATACGGTTCTTACCTTTGGCGTCCTCACGCTCCACGGTCTCCTTGATTGTCTGGGTCCACTGGTCCACTGTGACGATGAGCTCATTTACCAACTCTTGGTCGTTGGCAAGCTCGCTGTGGGGTACATCGGCGGGCAACTCGGGCACTTTGATAGTGATGTTGCCATAAGCTTACTGTTTACTCAGCTAGACATTCTTGATGAACTTCTCCATCTGAATGCGCTGGTCGGCCTACTTGACCATGAGCGGAAGGTAAATCCGCTAGATCATATTCGTGAGGTCGTCCAGCTAGTCTTTGATGCTGTCGTCCTTAGTTTCCATATTGTTGAGGCAATATTTCAAACTTTTCAAATAAA
>Ga0115104_10067153_pt1 | contig 13162 bp, 24 predicted proteins | sample CN18umnscriptome_2_FD_89649 | JGI IMG/M metagenome (GOLD analysis project Ga0115104, IMG submission 89649) | Marine eukaryotic communities from Pacific Ocean to study complex ecological interactions - CN13ID_70_C50_10m_0.8um Metatranscriptome... | ecosystem: Environmental > Aquatic > Marine >...
CAGCCTTGAAAATATTACTACTTGGGTTTTTACTAGAAATTCTTAACTTCTACGTCAACACCTGCAGCAATGTCTAAGTTTCTCAAATTTTCTAATGTATTATCACTCGGACTATAAACATCTATTATACGTTTATGTGTTCGTAATTCAAAATGTTCGCGGGCATCTTTATTAACATGTGGTGAAGTTAAAATACAATACCTTCTAAGTTTAGTTGGCAATGGTATAGGTCCAATTGCTTCGATACCACTTGCTTTTACTGCGTCCACAATTTTACTACATGAATTATCTAAAAGACCAGATTCATATGCTTTAAGACTTATGCGAAGTTTTTGCAGTTTTAGTGAGCTCATAAAATTTTATAAAATTATTATCGTACTATTCCAGAATCTTTGATACTACACCAGCTCCTACAGTCCTTCCACCTTCGCGAATAGCAAAACGCATACCTTGCTCAATTGCAATTGGATTGATAAGCTCTGCAGTCATTTTAATTCTATCCCCAGGCATTACCATTTCTGCGATACTACCATCATCACCCGTAAATTGTACAATTGTACCAGTAACATCTGTTGTTCTTACATAAAACTGTGGACGGTAACCCGTAAAGAACGGTGTGTGACGGCCGCCTTCCTCTTTATTTAGAATGTAAACTTCCGACTCGAATTTTTTGTGTGGTGTAATTGATCCCGGTACAGCTAAAACCATACCACGTTCAATTTCCGTTTTCTGAATACCACGGATTAAAATACCAACGTTATCTCCTGCCATACCCGAGTCAAGAGTTTTTTGGAACATCTCAATACCCGTAACAGTTGTAGCTTGAGTTTCTTTTAAACCAACTAATTCAACAGCGTCGCCGACATTAACTTGACCTCTTTCAATTCGACCTGTAGCTACCGTACCACGACCTGTAATTGAGAAAACATCCTCAATTGCCATTAGGAATTTCTTCTCGGTATCACGTTCTGGTGTTGGAATGTAACTATCAACAGCATCCATTAGATCATAAATAAGATCAACCCATTTGTCTGCTCCTCTTTCCTTCGGGCCTGATTCAACAGCCTGTAAAGCTAGTAGAGCAGAACCTGAAACAAATGGAATATCATCACCTGGGAATTCATAACTTTCAAGAAGCTCCTGTACTTCTAATTGTACTAATTCTAAAAGTTCTTCATCATCTACCTGATCAGCTTTATTTAAAAACACAACAAGATATGGCACACCAACCTGTTTTGCTAATAAAATATGTTCTCTTGTTTGAGGCATTGGGCCGTCCGCAGCAGATACAACTAAGATACCACCATCCATTTGTGCAGCACCCGTAATCATGTTTTTTACATAATCTGCGTGACCAGGACAATCAACGTGAGCGTAGTGTCTATCCGCTGTTTCGTACTCTACGTGAGAAGTATTAATCGTAATACCACGAGCCTTTTCTTCTGGAGCGGAATCTATCTCATCAAATTTTTTAGTAGCTTTATCATTAAAGATAGCTAAAGTTGCTGAGATAGCAGCAGTTAAAGTAGTTTTTCCGTGGTCTACGTGACCAATAGTACCAATGTTAAGGTGCGGCTTAGATCTTTCAAATTTTTCGCGTGCCATAAAAAATTCTGAATTGTAATTTAGTAAAAATTCTAGTTTTTTGTTAAGTACTTTTGGCGAAAACGTTTTTTAAATTTAGGTTAATACCTAAAATGAGCAAATGCTTTATTTGCATCCGCCATTTTATGCGTTTGTTCTTTTCTTCTTATGCTATTACCTGTTTCTTTGGCAGCATCAATAATTTCATTTGATAGCTTAATAGACATACTTTTACCTGAACGTGCTCTAGCAAATTCTGTAATCCATTTTAAAGAAATATTAGTACCTCTATAAGCTCGGATTTCTATTGGAACTTGGTATGTTGATCCACCAACCCTTCTAGCTTTTACCTCAACTTGAGGGGTAACATTTTTTACAGCTTTTTCTAGTACTAAAACAGGATTTTCTTCCGTTTTAGTGGAAATCAATTCCAAAGCATCATAAACAATTTTTTGAGCAATTGATTTTTTACCTGATTGCAAAATTCGGCTTACTAATAAAGTAACTAAACGACTATTATAAATCGGGTCAACTTCTGCCAATTTTCTTTGCGCTCTACTTCTTCGTGACATAATTGTTTATTTCTAAATAAAATTATTTAATTATGAACTCTTTGGTTTTTTACCTCCATATTTCGATCTACTTTGTTTTCGATCTTTAACTCCGGCAGCATCTAATGTTCCCCGAACTACATGGTAACGACAACCCGGTAAATCTTTTACACGTCCACCACGTATTAATACAACAGAGTGCTCTTGAATATTATGCCCTATACCTGGTATATAGGCAGTAACTTCAAACCCTGAGGTTAATCTAACACGGGCAACTTTACGCAAAGCTGAATTAGGTTTTTTCGGTGTTGTTGTATAAACACGAGTACAAACTCCACGTCTTTGCGGACACGATTTAAGAGCGGGCGATTTTGTATTTTTTACTTTAGCGACCCTTTCAAATCTAACTAGTTGTTGTATCGTTGGCATAAAATTATTTATTCATTTTGATTATCAATACCGTATTTGCGCATAAAACGCTCTACACGCCCTTCTGTATCAAGAATTTTTTGAGAACCCGTATAAAAAGGGTGATTTCCAGACCAGATATCTACATTTAACCGTGGTTTAGTAGAACCAACTTTCATAATTAACTGCCCATCGCAATAAACTTTTGCATTAGGATACCACTCTGGGTGAATTGATGCTTTTGCCATTTTATCTGTATTCTGTTTTTAACGTTTCGAGAATTGTGGTGCTTTTCTAGCCTTCTTTAATCCATATTTCTTTCGTTCTTTACGACGAGAATCTCGAGTTAAGAAGCCTTCGGCTTTTAGTGATGCTCTATTCTCAGCTGACATATAACATAATGCTCTTGCAACACCCAATTTAATAGCATCAGCTTGTCCTTTTAAACCTCCACCATGAGTGTTTACATAAATGTCATACATATTTTCTAAACCTAAAGTCGTTAATGGGATCTTTGAAGCATTAATATACTGCGAATTAAATTGCAGATAAGATTCTCCCAGTTTCTGATTTACTATCATTGAACCGTTTCCCGGAACTAATATAACTTTAGCGACGGAAGTTTTTCTACGACCTATACCAAAATAAGCCGACTTCGTATCTGAAGTTGATAAAGACATAATTTCAAATTTTGCAGTCGTTTTAATAAAATTTTTATTAAGTTCAAAGATTCTGTAAAGCTACAATGAGCTTTTAAACTGATCTTGCCTTTTAACAGTCGTTTAATTGTTTTTACTTTTCTATTTTCGAAGGTCCATATTAAAACGTTTTTTTAAATTTTCACAAACTTCATCAGCGGACTTTTGACCAAAATTTTTAAATTCTAAAAGGTCTTCGGCAGAATACTGCAACAAGTCCGCTAAAGTGTGAACATTTGCACGCTTTAAACAGTTGTACGCTCGAACAGATAATTCAAGTTCTTCAATAAATATTGTTTCTAGATGTTCTCCTTTTTGTTCTAACAATGCCGTTTCAGGTATTGTTATTAAGTTGGAATTTGTTTCGGAAATTTTTAGCATGCCGAAAGTATTTTCCAAGATCTCGGCGGCAAAACTTAAAGCTTCAGCAGGTTTAATACTTCCATTAGTCCAAACTTCTAGAATTAAACTTTCTAACTCTGAAACAGAATTACTTCTTGACGTTTCGACGAAAAAATTTACTTTTGTTACAGGCATGAAAATTGCATCAACCGCTAAGAACCCTTCAGGTAAAATATAATCACCACTTGTAATATAATTTTGACCCTGCGCGATCAAAAATTCCATTTTAAGATCACTTCTATTAGTTAAAGTAGCAATATATTGATCGGAATCCACCAAACTAATATCATCTGGGAGTTCCATGCTATTTGCTGTCACAATACCAGTATTTTGTGTTTGAAGTCGGGCTAATATAGGTTGATCGGCATATTTAAGTGAGCCTTTTAAAATTATCTGTTTTAAATTAAGCAAAATATCTACAACATCCTCTTTAACATTTGAGATTGTCGAAAATTCATGATTAATTCCAGCAATACGAACACCTATTATAGCAATACCTTGTAAGTTCGATAAAAGAACTCGTCTTAGAGCATTACCTACAGTTGTACTTTGCCCTTTTATAAAGGGTCCAATAGAATATTTAGAATAAAATTCTGTTTCCGTTTTTTCTGCAGATTGCAAACACTGAACTTGAAACATGACTTAATTGAAACTTCTAAAATTTTCACATTAGTAAAATGTTACAGTATTTTTCTACTCCATTTTAAACTCGTCTTTTCTTTGGTGGACGGCAACCATTATGTGGTACCGGTGTAATATCTTTAATTAATGAAACTTGTAAACCGCAACCTTGCAGTGCACGAATCGCAGTTTCTCGACCACTTCCCGGGCCACTAACTACTACTTCTGCTTGTCGCATTCCTTGTTCATAAGCGATTGTTGCAACCTTTTCGGCAGCTGATTGTGCTGCAAAAGGAGTTCCTTTTTTAGCCCCTTTAAAACCACAACCACCAGCAGAAGCCCAAAGAATTGTATTTCCTTGTTTATCTGTTATGTTTACAATGGTGTTATTAAAGGTTGATTTAATGTGGACAACACCACTAGTTATTGTTTTTTTGGATTTTTTACCAGAAAATCGCTTTGTCTGTTTGACCATATTAGGCTAGTTGTTTTATAAAAAAAAATGATTACTTCTTCTTTGCAACTGGAATTTTAACCTTTCCTTTCCGAGTTCGGGCATTAGTTTTTGTTCGTTGCCCTCTCACCGGAAGACCTACTCGGTGACGTCGACCTGTGGCCGAACCAATATCCGTTAATCTTTTTATATTTTGAGAAATAAATCGTCTTAAATCGCCTTCCGTTTGATATTTATTATCAATGATTGCCCTTATATTTGTAATTTCTTCGTCGGTTAAGTCATTACATCTTGTACTGGGAGAAACATTAGCTTCTTCTACAATTTGCTTTGCACTTGTATTACCAATACCAAAAACATAAGTTAATCCAATATCAATCCTTTTATTACGCGGAAGGTCTACTCCTGAAATACGTGCCATTGGTTTTTGTTAACGCTAACTATTTTATTTACGTTTCATTTTTGCTCGACCTTGTCGAACTTTGAGCCTTGGATCTGATTTACAAATCAGATAAGTTCGCCCACGGCGTTTAACAATCTGACAATCTTTTGATCTATTTTTTAAATTGCCAATAGAGCTTACTACTTTCATAAAATTCAACTTAGTTTTTAATTTTTAAATAATCTATTCGCAAGCCTTACTAAGATATAAGTTAAGAAAATTAACGTCTTAACTATACTTATTTATGCTAACTTACCTAGATTAAAAAGTCTACGCTTTTTTAAAGCTCTCGTAATTTTGAGAAACTAAGTAACCTCTTATTTGTGAGGAAACATCAGTTATAACCCCTATCAAAATAAGTAAAGAAGTTAAGTTCCTAAATATATTGAAACTAAACAAGTTACCTAATACTAATGGGAAAATAGCTAAAAAAGCTAGAAATAAACCACCCATAAAAGCTAGTCGACTTATTACTTGTTCCAGGTATTGTGTTGTTTCTTTACCCTGTTTTAATCCTGGTATATTGTAAGCCGTTTTTGTTAGACTTTCTGACAACTCTTTAGGTTTTAATGTTACAAGAGCAAAGAAAGTACTAAAGAAAACAACAAGAACTATATTTAACCCATAAGAAGTTAATACTATCAAACTAGAACCTACCGTACTTTTCAGTAGTAATTGGATCGGGTAAAGTAAAAATGCACTGAGAGTTGTACTAAAAACAAGAGGCAAAATGCCACCCTGATTCAACTTTATTGGAATATAACTATTCTTCAATTCAGAATATTTCGAGTTTTGCTCCTGCGAGTTATAATTCAATTGTCTCGCGGAAACTATATTCACTTTTTTGTAAGAATCTTGCACTAAAACAATAACGCTTACAATAAGTAAATACAAAACAAAAGCTATAAAGATTGTTGATAAATTATTTACACTAGATGCACTATTTAAGTTTTTTAAAGATTCATTTATGCTTGGAGGAAGACCACCAATAATATTGATAAAAATTATCATTGATGACCCATTACCAAGATTTTCATTCGTTATCAACTCAGAAAACCACATCGAAAGCATTGAACCTGTTGTTAAAGATAAGATAATTTTTAAAGCAAGTTGAATACTCCAATTGAAAACGACGGGTTTTATTGTTGTAAAAGCTAACCCTGCACTTAATATTAGTGCCCAACCAAATGCTAAATATCTTGTATAACGTCTTATTTGTTGCTGGCCTAATTCGCCTTCCTCTTTTTGTAAACGTTGTAAGGCTGGTATAGTTTGCGTCAACAATTGTATAGCAATTGACGCATTAATATAAGGTAAAATTCCTAACGAGCCAATACTAAGAAAGGAACTTCCCGTTAAATTTCTAGCAAGTCCAACTAATGAATTTGTTACTTGGTTTTGAGGAAGAACATCTAGATCTACACCCGGAACAGGAATAAAAAGCCCTAAACGAACAAGTATTAAAAACCCGAGTATTTTAAGTAATTTCTTCTTTAATAAATTTAATGTTTCTGAGACTGCCATTATTTACAGCATTAGGTTAGATATTGTAGGATCTTAATGTACTTAACCCATCAATTGTTGCTCTGGCATTATTTAGCAAATTATTTGATCCTAATTGTTTTGATAAAATATTTTGAATACCCGCTAATTCTAATACAGTACGTATTGAACTTCCGGCAATTACACCAGAACCTGGAGCTGAAGGGCGTAAAATAAGTTTTGCGGCACCAAAACGACCACTTGTAGGATGAGGAATTGAATTTGAACTCGTTAAAGGTACTGTTATTATGTGTTTTTTTCCATCAGTAACACCTTTACGAACTGCTGTAATAACATCTCCAGCTTTACCTACACCTACACCAACTTTACCTTGCTCATTACCGACAACAATAATGGCGCGAAAGCTCATTTTTTTTCCTCCTTTTACAATCTTGGTTACACGTTCAATAGCGACAACACGCTCTAACCACTCAGATTTAGATTTAACTAATTTTTTAGGACCCATACTAATAAATTCAATAAAAACTGAATAAAAACTTTTGCAGTAATAAATAAGCTATTTTCCTGTTTTACCTGCTTTACGTCTAATAACTTCACCTGCATATGCAATGCCTTTACCTTTATAAGGTTCAGGGGGGCGCACAGAACGTATTTTAGCTGCAAACTCACCAACCATATCTTTTTGCATACCAGAAACAATGACACTAGTTGGGTTTTCAACTTTTATAGATAAACCTTCCGGAGGAACCATTTTAACAGGGTGGCTATAACCCATATTTAATACTAAATCTTTACCATTCAATTGGGCTCTATAACCCACACCTGTGATCTCCAGTTTTTTTTCAAAACCTACGGAAACACCAGTAACCATATTTGCAACAAGTGTTCTTGAAAGACCGTAAAGTGCTTGAGATAATTTAGTATTTTGCGTTTTTTCTAAGAATAGTTTTTGGTTGTCTTCATCCAGAGTACAACAAACTAATGAAGGTAAAATTCGAGAAAGACTGCCTTTTGGCCCATCAACTAAAATCTTTTGACCCTTCAAACTTACTTTAACTTTTTCTGGTATAGTTATAAACTGCTTACCGATACGAGACATATTTTAGTTGAAATTTACCAAATATAACATAAGAGTTCGCCACCAACCCCTTCTTTACGGGCTTGGTGATCTGTCATTAATCCTTGCGAAGTTGAAACAATTGCCGTTCCAAAACCACCTAAAATTCTAGGCATTTTTTTAGCACCAGTATAAACTCTTAAGCCAGGTTTACTTATACGTTGGATTTTTACAATACTTGGTTTGCGAGCTTTTCCACTATATTTTAATGATAGAAGAAGAGAACTCTTTAAACCATTTTGTAATTCTTCAAAGGATTCGATTAAACCTTCAGAAAATAATACTTGTGCGATGTTTTTTGTTACCTTTGTTGAAGGTATTTGTACAATTTGATGCTTTGCTAAATTCGCATTACGAATTCGAGTTAGCATATCAGCTATAGTATCAGTAGTCATTTTATTTTTTGTTTACAGTTAAAAACTAAACTGCGGTAAACGGCATGCCGAAAGCCTTTAATAAAGCATATGCTTCTTCATCCGTTTTTGCTGTAGTTACAATAGAAATATCTAATCCACGAATTTGCGTTACATCATCGTAAGAAATCTCGGGAAAAATTAGTTGCTCTTTTAAACCCAAGTTGTAGTTTCCTCGTCCATCAAAACCATTGGAACTAATACCCCGAAAATCTCGTATTCGTGGTAAAACAATATGAATTAATTTTGTTAAGAACGTGTACATCTGTGTTTGGCGTAGTGTAACTGAAGTTCCTATTGACATACCATCACGAATCTTAAACCCAGCAACAGATTTTGTTGATTTATTAATTGTTGGCTGTTGGCCTACAATTAAACTCAATTCTTTTACACTGGCGTCTAATTCTTTAGAATTCTTCGATGCCTCACCAACACCTCGGTTAACAGATATTTTAACAAGTTTCGGGACTTGTTCAATATTCTTATAACCGAACTCTTCTATCATAGAAGGAACAATTTTTTGCTTGTATAAGCTTTTTAAATCGAGTTTCATGAATAGTAAATATTACGTTTAAAAGTTACTTTTGAAAAATTAAAGTACTTCAGGTGCTAAAGAAACAATTTTTGTAAAACCTTTTTCTTTTAGTTCCCTAGCAATCGGACCAAATACACGTGTGCCACGAGGATTATTTTCTTTATTGATAATAACCGAAGCATTGTCATCAAAACGTAATCTTGACCCATCTTTTCGTCGAACAGATTGCTTTGTTCGAACTATGACAGCACGCACTACATCTGAACGTTTCACGGTAAGGTTGGGTGTAGCATCTTTTACGACACCGATTATAACGTCACCCACATGACCATACCGACGATTACTACCAAGAATTCGAATACACATTAAATTCTTTGCACCACTATTATCTGCTACTCTTAGGCAAGTTTGCGGTTGTATCATTTTTTATGTTGCTGACTTTTTTAAAACACTAACTAGAACCCAATTTTTTGTTTTACTAATAGGTCTAGATTCACGAATACGTACTTGATCCCCAATCGAAACATCGTGACCGGAATCATGAACAGCATAACGCTTTGTTCGTGTAATTACTTTTTTATATCTTTTATGAATAATTCGATCGTTAACAGCAACGATACAGGTATCTTTCATCTTATCACTAACAAGAATACCTATCTTTTCTTTTACGGCCATAAATGTAATGAAATAAATAAACTAACGAAGTTAATTTAAAAAATTTACCCCGGGCTTTAAACTTTTTCGAGAATTTTTGTTCTTATAGGTAATTTGTAAGAAGCTAATTTTAAAACTTTATGAGCCATTTCTTTATTTAAACCATTTATTTCAAAAAGAACGGCTCCTGGTTTTACAACAGCTACCCAATAAGCAACAGTACCTTTACCCGAACCCATTCTTGATTCTGCGGCTCTTTCTGTAATAGGCTTATCCGGAAAAATTCTAATCCAGATTTTTCCTGTACGACGAACATATCGTGTGATACTTCGTCTTGTAGCTTCGATTTGTCGTGACGTAAGCCAAACAGGTTCTAATGCTTGAATACCATAATCACCAAAAACAATAGTATTAGCTTTCGAAACCCCTTTAAATCGTCCACGATGTTGTCTACGAAATTTTGTTCTTTTAGGAAGTAACATAGAATTTACTTGTACAAACTTTTAAATTAGTAAATCTCTTTATTAAAGATCCAAACTTTAATACCTAATACACCGTATATAGTATTCGCACGATGTGTTGCATAGCTTATATCAGCTCTAATAGTTTGAAGAGGTACACGTCCTTCTCGTGCCCATTCAGCACGAGCGATTTCAGCGCCATTTAATCTACCAGCAACTTGAATTTTAAACCCTTTAACACCACTTTTTTGTAACATTTGTGTTGTTTGACGTATTACTTTTCTAAACGCAACACGTTTTTCTAACTGATCTGCAATAGATCTAGCTACTAAAGAACTTTCATTTTCACTTCGTGTAACTTGTAAAATTTTTACACGAATTTGTTTAGAATCATTTACTAAAGGTCTAAGACCATCTTTAAAACTAACAATTAAGTTATTTTGATTATCTTCAGGCGCGAGCACCTTTGGTCTTGCAGCATGAATAATTAATTCAAGTTGATTAACTTTTCTTTGAATTTCTAATTTTACAATACCGGCTTTACTATAAACCGATTCAAATTTCCGTTCAAAGAAATTTCTTATTTTGTAGTCTTCTTTTAAAACTTCACTATAAGCGCCATAATTAGCAAACCAAGTTGCATTATGTGCTTTATTAATTCCGGTTCTGAATCCGGTTGGATTTGTTTTTTGTCCCACGAACTAATTCCTCGTAATTTGTTTTTTAATTTGTCATAACAATTGTTATGTGAGATGTAGACTTTAAAATTCGATACGCTCGACCTTGAGCTCTAGGACGAAACCGCTTCATTGTTGGTCCTTTGTCAGCAAATGCTGATTTAACAACCAACTTCGTTTCATCAAAACCAAGATTGTTTCTAGCATTTGATGTAGCGGAACGTAGAACTTTAATAATTGGAGCACACGAAGCATAAGGCATAAACTCTAACAAAGTTAATGCTTCAGGATACGTTTTTCCTTTTATTTGTCTAAGAACTCGACGAACTTTTGTTGGAGACATCCTAATATATTTAGAAATAGCTCGAACCTCGTTTTGTTGTAAAAAATTCTTTGCCATAGTTTTTTCCTAGCGTTTTCCTTTCTTATCCTTTTTAACGTGAGAACGAAACGTTCTTGTCGGTGCAAATTCGCCAAGTTTGTGACCAATCATTTGATCACTAACAAATACGGGAAGGTGCTGATGCCCATTATAAACCGCAAATGTATGACCGATCATATTTGGAAGAATTGTTGTTGAACGAGACCAGGTTTTAATGATATCTTTCTTTCCATTGGCGTTCATTTGTTCAACTCTTTCGAATACATGAGAGGCGACAAAAGGACCTTTTTTTAATGAACGTGCCATCTTAAAATTATTTAACTATATGAATTGTATCTAATTGTTTCTTAACGTCGTGAACGTAAAATCAATTTACTACTAGCCTTATTTTTGTTTCTTGTTTTAATACCTAAAGCCGGCTTACCCCAAGGTGTTACCGGTTTAGCTCTACCAATCGGTGATCGACCTTCTCCACCACCATGCGGGTGATCAATTGGGTTTTTAACAACCCCTCGAACTTTTGGTTTTTTACCAAGCCAACGACTACGACCTGCTTTACCTAAAGTAATGTTAATGCTATCGATATTACCAACTTGTCCTAACGTAGCATAACATTTTTTGTTTACTAGCCTTACTTCATTTGACGGCAATTTTAATGTTACAAAGTTTCCTTCTTTCGCAATTAATTGTGCGTAAGTACCTGCTGCTCGAGCAATTTGCCCACCTTTACCAAGAGTTAATTCCACATTATGAATAATACTACCAAGAGGTATTAACTCTAAAGGCATAGCATTTCCAACTTCAATTGGGACGTCTGTTCCAGAAGCAACTTCCATCCCTACTTTTAATGAACGGGGAGATACTATATATTTTTTAGAACCGTCTTGATACTGCAATAAAGCGATTCTTGCATTACGGTTTGGATCATATTCAATAGTTGCTACTTTAGCAACAATAGTAGATTTTCTTTGAAAATCTACGATACGATATTTTCTTTTGTGTCCGCCACCGCGTCCTTTTAGAGTAATAACACCACGATTATTTCGACCACTGCAAGCTCGTTTACCAAATGTTAACGATCTTTCTGGCTTTACTTTCGATAGATCATCGAAATACGAAACAGATTTCGAACGGGTGCCTGGACTATAAGCCCTGTACAGACGAATTGCCATATAATCTTTTTTATTTAAGAACGTCTAAATTTTGATTTTAATCAATTATTCTTCTTCAAATAATTTGATCGAATCTTCTGATGCTAATTTAACGATTGCTCGTTTATAACGAGATTTTTTACCGATGAATTTACCTACTCGACGCTTACGTAAAGATAATAAAGACGTATTTACAGAAATTACTTTAACGTCAAATAACTGTTCAACTGCCGACTTTACAGCGCTCTTGTTAGCTTTTCGATCAACTGCGAAACTATATTGGTTTTGTTCAATTAATCTTATTGTTTTCTCGGTAAGAATCGGATACTTTACTATACTTAGTAAAGCTCTTTGATTTGATTGGATGTAAGTCATAGAAAATAGATTGAACTACCCATGTAAACTAATATTTTTGCGGCTGAAGTTTTAAGATAGTATTTTTCTTTCCAGGCACGGAACCTTTTAAAACTAGGATGTTTTCTTCTGAATTTACATAAAAAACTTCCGCACTTTTGATTGTTACTGTTTGACCACCTAATCGTCCTGCCATTTTTTTTCCTGGGTATACACGTCCAGGAGTACTTCCAGCACCAATACTTCCCGGTAATCGGTGGTTCTTAGAACCATGAGTCATTGGTCCTCTACTAAAATTATGACGCTTTTGGTTACCGGCGAATCCCTTACCAATACTTTTACCTGTGATTCTAACCTTCTGGCCCACAGAAAAAATATCAACTTTTAGAGTTTGCCCTAATTTAAAGTCTTCTGGTGTTTTCACACGAAATTCGCCAAAAGAATTGAATCCTCGATCACTAACTTTTTTTAAGTGACCTCTTATCGATTTGTTTATATGTTCTAACTTCTTTTCTTCGTAAGCAACTTGAACAGCATTGTAACCATCTGTATCAATAGTTTTAATTTGACTGATTTGGCAAATTCCAGCATTTAAAATAGTCACGGGAACAATATTCCCAGACTTATCAAATATCTGTGTCATACCAACTTTTTTTGCAAATAGACCTGCTTGCATAACAATATGTTGTATGTTTAGATTGGATTCTAACGCAATACAGTTTTTAAAAACTGAATTTTATATAAACTGACATGAG
>Ga0115104_11019646_pt1 | contig 13146 bp, 23 predicted proteins | sample CN18umnscriptome_2_FD_89649 | JGI IMG/M metagenome (GOLD analysis project Ga0115104, IMG submission 89649) | Marine eukaryotic communities from Pacific Ocean to study complex ecological interactions - CN13ID_70_C50_10m_0.8um Metatranscriptome... | ecosystem: Environmental > Aquatic > Marine >...
ATATTAATAACATTTTCAAAAATGCTTTGTGTAAAATTTATTTGCAACAAAAAATAAATTACATTAAATACTTATGTCTGTTGGAATTTTTGCAAAAAAAGTTGGGATGACCCAAATTTTTGATGACGCAGGTAGTTTATTACCTGTGACAATTTTAAAAATGGATCCTTGCAAAATAACTCAAATCAAAACAAAAGACACTGATGGTTATGATGCCGTTCAGGTAGGTTATAACCCACAGGCGCAAAAAAAACTAAATAAAGCCACTTTAGGACACTTACAAAAAAGTTGTACAGAAGGGTTTAAGTCTTTTGGCGAATTTCAAGTAGAAACGCCAGAAAACTATAAACTCGGTGAATCGGTTCAACTTGATACATTTACCAAAGGGCAAAAAGTACGACTAACTGGAAAAAGTATTGGTAAAGGTTTCGCAGGGAACCAAAAACGTCATAACTTTAGTCGAGGGCCAATGACCCACGGTTCAAAGAACCACCGTTTACCTGGAAGTATTGGTGCTGGTAGTACTCCAGGCCGGGTATACCCAGGAAAGAAAATGGCAGGTCACCTCGGTAATAATAAGGTAACACTTAAAAACACAGAAATTCTTTATGTAAATTCAGCAGAAAGTATTTTAGTTGTTAAAGGTCCAGTACCTGGTAAAAAGAATTCTGTCGTAAAAATACAACCTCAAAAGGGTATTTAGTTAGGTTAGTTAACACAATAATTTATGTCAGACCTTCAAAATAATCAAAGTACAATAAGCCCTTTATATAAGCAGGCCGACTTATTAAATATTATAAAGCACCCAATTTTGACGGAAAAAATGATCCGCTTAATTGAGCAAAACCAATATAGCTTTGCTGTAGACTCCAAAGCGGATAAAACAGCAATTAAATATGCTGTTGAAGAGCTGTTTAATGTTAAAGTCATTTCAGTAAATACCTCTTTATTACCGTTAAGAAAACGTCGAGTAGGAAAATTTATTGGAACAAAAGCTAGATATAAGAGAGCTATTGTAAAATTAGCACCCGAGAATTCAATTACTCTTTTCGAAGAAGAATAATTTTTCTCTTAACAAAATTTAGACGTTTTTAAATAGTAACTACATATGGCAATTCGTCTGTATAGGGCATATAGCCCAGGGACACGAACAAAGTCAGTTTCTTACTTTGATGACCTAACAACTAGCAAGCCAACAAGAAGTCTAACTTTTGGTAAACGTGCTTGCAGTGGAAGAAATAACCGTGGTTTAATTACGGTAAAAGGACGCGGTGGCGGTCATAAGCGTAAATATCGTGTAATTGATTTTCAGCGTAAGTCAAGCATCGTAGCTAAGGTAGCATCAATTGAATACGACCCAAATAGAAATGCAAGAATAGCGTTATTAACCTATATTGATGGGACAAAGAAATATATTATCTCACCACGCTCACTCCGTGTAGGTATGGTTTTATATTCAGGTGTTGGAGTACCAATCGAAATTGGGAATGCCATGCCGATGGAATATATCCCATTAGGTAGTATTTTACACAATGTTGAATTAACTCTTGGCAAAGGTGGGCAAATTGCTCGCGCAGCCGGTACCTATGCTCAGCTAATTGCAAAAGAAGGGGATTTTGTTACATTAAAATTACCATCGAACGAAGTTCGCCTGGTAAATAAAAAATGTTATGCAACTTTAGGACAAGTTGGTAACGTTGATGATGTAAACATTACTCTAGGAAAAGCAGGGCGAAGTCGTTGGTTAGGAAAGAAACCTAAAGTACGTGGTGTTGTAAAAAACCCAATTGATCACCCACATGGTGGGGGAGAAGGTAGATCGCCAATTGGTAGAGCTAAACCCGTAACTCCTTGGGGTAAACCTGCTTTAGGAATTAAAACAAGAAATAAAAATAAAGCAAGCAGTAAATATATTTTACGCTCGCGACGCTAATTTCTTTATTACATAAATTAAAAACAACTATGGCCCGTTCTCTAAGAAAAGGTCCTTTTGTTGCCTCTCGTGTTATTGAAAAAGTTGAGCAAATGAATGCGGCTGGTAAAAAGGACATTATTAAAACATGGTCGCGCTCAACGACAATTTTACCTAACATGATCGGACACACATTTGCCGTTTATAACGGCCAACAACATCTACCAGTATTTGTTACTGATCAGATGATTGGTCATAAACTTGGTGAGTTTTCTCCAACGCGCACATTTAAGTCGCATGTCAAGAAAGATAAAAAAGGAAAACGTTAGTAAACCCTTATGAAGAAAACTAGTTTACAAAAAAACGAGGTTCGTTCTATTTCAAAATATATTAGAATGTCACCTACTAAAATTCGCCGTGTTCTTAGACAAATTCAAGGAAAAACGTATCCAGAAGCATTACTTCTACTAGAGTTTATGCCTTACGCTTCATGTACACCGATTATAAAAGTTTTACGTTCAGCCGCAGCAAATGCTAAAAATAATTTAGGCTTTGATGAAACAAACCTTACAGTTAAAACAGCGTACGTAGACAAAGGTCCAACAATGAAACGTTTTCGTCCAAGAGCCCAAGGTCGGGCATACCGAATTTTAAAAGCGACATCACACATAACAATTGTGATGGCTAATTAAAAAAATTATAAAACTTATTGTGAGGATTTAGTTCGTGGGACAAAAAACACATCCAAATGGTTTCCGAATTGGTGTTAATAAACCGCATAGTTCAACTTGGTTTGCCAATTATGGTGCTTACAGTCAAGTTCTGAATGAAGATTATGAAATTCGGAAATTCTTTGAAAAAGAATTTGAGCCTTTTTACAGCAAGGCTGGTATAACAAAGCTAGAAATACAACGAAAAGTCAACCAACTAGAGTTGTTAGTACATGCAGCTCGACCAAAAGCTATTGCAATCGACAAAGATGAAAATAATTTGGTCGTAAAACTGAAAGAAAACTTGAAGACACTAGTGAATAGCTCTAAACAAATTCGTGTTAAAGTTATTCAAGTTGTTAACAGTGAAAACGAGAGTTCACTAGTAGCACGTTCTATTGGGGATCAACTAGAAAAACGAGTAGCATTCAGGAAAGCTATTAGACAAACAACACAATTACTCCAAAAAAGCGGGGTAAAAGGTTTCAAAATACAAGTCTCGGGACGTTTAAATGGTGCTGAAATTGCACGAGCAGAATGGGCACGAGAAGGTCGCGTACCTCTGCAAACAATCCGAGCAGATATAAGTTATGCAACGCACCGAGCAAATACAGTTTACGGTGTGCTTGGTATTAAAGTTTGGATCTTTAATAAAGAAATTATTTAACTTACTCCATTTAAGTTTTGGAATTGTAGAAAAATTATGTTACTTCCTAAAAGAACAAAATTTCGCCGTCAGCACCGCGGTCGATTTAAAGGTGTCTCAAAAGCAAATACTATCGTTTTTGGGGATTATGGTCTTCAAGCTTTAGAACCTGTTTGGGTAACATCACGTCAAATCGAAGCAACACGACGTAGTATCACAAGATACGTACGTAAAACAGGAAAAATTTGGATTCGCATTTTTCCTGATAAACCGATTACGGAAAGGGCTGCTGAATCTCGAATGGGTTCGGGTAAAGGTACAGTGGCTTATTGGGTAGCTGTTGTGAAGCCTGGAGCTGTTCTTTTTGAAATAAACGGCTTAAATAAAGAAATGTCATACAAAGTTTTAAAATTAGCTTCGTACAAGTTACCCATTAAAACAAAGATCATAGAGAAGGTTTAATCCATATGACAAAATCGTTGTTAAACAATGTCCCCTTTATAACATTAGGATAAAACGAAAATGAGTATTAAAGAAAAAGTTGGAATTATTGTTAGTGACAAAATGGATAGTACCCGTATTGTAGCTGTTGATAACCGCATTGTGCACAAAAGGTACAAAAAGGTGATTACACAAACAAAAAGGTATTCAGTACATGACCCAGAATCAATCTCATCAATTGGTGATCAAGTTCGTATACGGGAAACAAGACCAATTAGTAAAACAAAAAATTGGGTCTTAATTAATGTTTTAAGAAAGTCATCTACTTAACCAAATGATACAACCTCAAACTTGCTTAAAAGTAGCAGATAATAGTGGTGCCAAAAAATTAATGTGCATCCGAATCCTCGGTAGTAATCGTCGTTACGGTAAAGTCGGGGATGTTATAATTGGCGTTGTTAAAGATGCAACACCAAACCTTACTGTAAAACGTTCAGATGTTGTTCGTGCTGTAATTGTACGAACTAAACAGTCTGTACGTCGAAAGGATGGATCACGTTTACGTTTTGACGACAATGCAACTGTTATTATAAATAAAGAAAATAACCCTAGAGGTACAAGGGTTTTTGGACCCATTGCCCGCGAACTTAAAGAAAAGGGTTTTACAAAAATTGTTTCGTTAGCACCCGAAGTATTGTAGTAGAGAAAGTTATTCAGTATTAAAAATCAAAAATTAAACAGAATGAAACTCGACTTAAAGAGCTCATATAAGGAAACCATTGTTCCTGCAATGATCAAAGAATTTGGTTATAAGAATATGGAGCAAATCCCGAAAATTGTTAAGATCAGTGTTAACCGGGGTATTGGTGAAGCTGCTAAAAACTCGAAGGAGCTCGATCTGAGTGTACAAGAGATGGCACAAATTGTAGGCCAAAAACCCGTTGTTAATAAAGCAAAAAAATCTGTAGCAGGTTTTAAAATACGAGATGGTATGTCGATTGGAGCATCTGTTACTCTTCGACAAAAACAAATGTATAATTTTTTAACTAAATTAATCCATATTGTTTTACCACGTATTCGAGATTTTAGGGGAATTGATCCTAATGGTTTTGATGGTCGTGGAAATTACAATCTTGGATTAAAAGAACAGTTAATTTTTCCAGAAATTTCATACGATGATGTAACGGAAATTCGTGGACTAGATATTTCAATTGTCACAACCGCAAAAACAGATGAAGAAGCTAGGGCTTTACTAAAGCATTTTGGTATGCCATTTAAAGCTATCTAAGTAACTATTAAGTATTAACGAATGACTACCGACACAATCGCAGATATGTTAACTCGAATTCGTAACGCGAATTTGGCAAAACATCAAGTAGTACAAATACCTTCAACAAAGATCACTAGAAACATTGCCCAAGTATTATTTTCTGAAGGTTTAATAAACTCTTTTGAGGAACTAAAAAATGGATTTAAAAGTTCTTTATTACTTTCACTGAAGTACATGGGTAAAGATCGTAAACCTTGTATTGAAGAAATACAACGTATTAGTAAACCAGGTTTACGTGTTTATAGTAAAAGTAAAAAAATGCCAAGAATTTTAGGCGGGTTTGGAACAGCTATTGTTTCAACTTCGCGAGGTTTAATGACCGATCACCAAGCACGTAAAGAAGGACTTGGTGGTGAACTCTTATGTTATATTTGGTAAATTGCAAATAAATAAGTTATGTCTCGTATAGGTAAACAAGGTATCCTTATTCCGGATAAGGTTACCGTAAATTTAGAAGGTCAAAAAATTTCAGTCGAGGGCCCAAAAGGGAATCTTTCACGTATTCTACCATCTTTAGTCTGTTGTACATTAGGTGATGAAAAAAAAGAAATTTTTGTTGAAAAGACACAAAATACAAGACTTTCGCAAGCATTATTTGGTCTCTCACGCACTTTAGTAGCAAATATGGTTACTGGTGTATCAACAGGATTTGAAAAAAAGTTACTAATTACCGGGGTTGGTTATAGGGCTGAATTAAAAGGTCAGGATCTTGTATTAAATATGGGTTATAGCCACCCTGTAAAAATGGTACCGCCAGAAGGGTTATCTGTAAAAGTGGAAAGCCCGACTAGTGTTGTTGTTTCAGGAACACAAAAAGATTTAGTAGGAGAGTTCGCTGCCAAGATTCGTGCAGTAAGACCACCGGAGCCCTACAAAGGTAAAGGAATTGCTTATGAAGGAGAAATCATAAGACGAAAAGCAGGTAAAACTGGTAAATAATGATACTGTAAAATTTCCAATAAAAATTCTTATGGGACCAAGAAGAGTAAATAAACCCAAATCTGAATGGGCAGAAAGGGTTGTTTCAATAGAACGCGTAACAAAAGTTGTTAAAGGCGGAAAAAAAATGAGCTTTCGAGCTATCGTTGTCGTTGGTAATGAGCAAGGTAAAGTCGGTGTTGGTGTTGGAAAAGCTGGGGATGTAATTACTGCAGTGAGAAAAGGTGTAACTGATGGTAAAAAACATATTATTTCAGTTCCATTAACAAGCTCAAATTCTATACCTCACAAAACAAACGGTAGGTTTGGTGCTGCCAAATTAATTTTACGACCATCAGCCCCGGGCTCTGGAGTAATTGCTGGAAGTTCGATCCGAACAGTGTTAGAACTTGCTGGAATTAAAAATATCTTATCGAAGCAATTAGGCTCAAACAATTTATTAAATAATGCCCGTGCTACTATACAAGGATTAAGTAGTTTAAAATCCTACAATCCTTAATAAAATATTTTTCGAATTTAAATGGGAACTTCTGAAACAATAAAATTATTACAGCAAAAAATAATTAAAATACTAAGTTATTTAATTATTGTGCGACTTGCATTGTATATCCCTGTACCAGGGGTAGACTTGGATATCTTTTCTCAGAGTCAAACATCAAGTAACGTATTGGGTTTTGCACGTAATTTAACAGGTAGTTCATTTTTAGGGATCGGTTCATTAGGTATATTACCATATATTAATGCTTCAATTATTATCCAGCTTTTAACACCTGTTATCCCTAGCTTAGAACGGTTACAAAAAGAAGAGGGGGAATTAGGACGTCAACAGATAAGTCGCTATACACGCTATTTAACTTTTGGTTGGGCCATAATTTTAAGCACAGCTGCAGCATTTACACTTGTTAAACCTATAGTATTTAACTGGAGTTTAGGACTTGCACTTAAAATAATTGCTTCGCTTACAACAGGTTCAATGTTGTCTGTATGGTTCGCAGAACTTATTACAAATGAACAACTAGGGAATGGATCTTCAATGATTATTTTCATAAATATTATTGGTAGTATACCCGGCAATTTTAGTGCTATTGCTAACACTCTACAAACAACTTCAGGGGGTGTTTCTAACATTTTAAATACATCTTTGGTTGGTGTTTTGTACTTACTAATTGTTTGTCTCATTATCTTAGTCCAAGACTCATACAAGCGAATTTCCATTGTCTCCGCTCGTCAACTAAATGTAAATTATTTAAAACAAGATTCACAAAGCCCAGGGTTAGATAATAGCTATATTCCGATAAAGTTAAATCCAGGTGGTATAATGCCTCTTGTTTTTAGTACAACAATTTCTAGCTTCTTGTTGTATCCATTACAATACGCATTAAGCGAGTTCTTACCTAAAGCAACAACACAATTAACAACGGTACTAACAGTTACATCATTTGGAGTAAATATTGTTTTAGTTATATTTTTTAGTAGTTTTTACGCCTTATTAGTTCTAAAGCCTAAAGATCTTGCAGAGAATTTAACAAAAATGGCATACACTATTCCTGGTTTAAAACAAGGAAAAGAAACTGTTCAGCATTTAGAACAAGTAATTAGCCGCTTGGCTTTTATGGGTGGGTTATTTTTAGCATTTCTAGGGTTCTTCCCTATTATTCTAAGTAGTGTGTTTAACATTAATGTGTTTAAAAACTTAACTTCCTTAATAATTCTAATCGGTGTAATTACGGATATTTCTTCCCAAATACGAGGCTATTTAGTTTCGCAAAATTATGAGAACTTTAAAAACGCATAGACTTTTGTTTTTAAGTTCGTTAACATGAAAATAGGGTAAGTTTGATTGTACTTATAAACAATCGTTAAATTAATTTATAGAAAATCTTTAAGATATGAAAGTTGTAAGTTCCATCGGAAACTTAAAAAACCGTTCAAAGGATTGCCAAGTTGTAAAACGACGTGGACGGATTTACTTAATTTGTAAAACGGATCCTAGGCTTAAAGTTCGCCAAGGTCGAGCAAAAATGAAACGTAAATAAATAAGTTATCAAAGACAAAAATCAATGGCACGTATCTCAGGAGTAGATCTTCCACGCAATAAACGAGTAGATATTGGTTTAACATATGTGTTTGGTATTGGAACTACAAGTGCAAAGCAAATTGTACAAGATGCTAATGTTTCACCAAGTACTCGCTGTGGGGAGTTAAGTGATGAAGAAATTAATACAATCAGAACAATAATTGACGAGAATTACCAAACAGAAGGAGAATTACGTCGAGTTTATTCGCAAAATTTAAAACGTCTTACAGAAATCGGTTCTTCAAAAGGTCGCCGCCACCGTGTTGGACTCCCAGCACGTGGGCAACGAACACGAACAAACGCAAGAACCCGAAAAGGAAAAATCAAGATTCCTGTATCGAGAAAGAAATAATTTTTTATTAACGGTGTCTTAAAATGGTTAAACAGATAAAACGATTTTCCAATAAAAAATCTAAAAATAAAATTACGAGTGGGGTTGTTCACATTAAGTCGACCTTTAACAACACAATTGTTAATATTACCGATAAGCAAGGTAACACACTATATTGGGCGTCTGCTGGTGGTAGTGGTTTTAAAGGGGCGAAAAAAAGTACTCCGTTCGCTGCCCAATCAGCAGCAGAAAAAGTTGCAACAATTGCCTATGAGCAAGGTATGCGACAAGCAGACGTAGTTGTTAGTGGTCCAGGTAGTGGTCGAGAAACTGCTATACGAGCTTTATATGGTTGTGGTTTACAGATTTCCGTAATCAAAGATATTACGCCAGTACCACACAATGGTTGTCGCCCACCGAAAAAGCGACGCGTGTAAAATAAATGCAAACTTGCTAAAAGCATCAAAGATAAATTTAGAAGCAGTATATACATTTAACATTTAAGTCATGTTTCAAGTTCATTGCTTAGAATCGATAAAACGAGGAGAAACAGAGCTTTACTCAAAGTATTCTATCGGCCCTTTTTTAAAAGGCCAAAGTCTTACAATAGGAAATGCCCTGCGTAGAGTTTTACTATCAAATTTATCAGGTGTAGCAATTACGGGTGTCCGTATAACAGGAATTAACCATGAATTTTCAACAATACCAAACGTTAGAGAGGATGTAATCGACATACTTCTTAATTTAAAACAAATTGTTTTAAAGGGTACAATTAACGAGCCTACACTTGCTAGATTATCAGTGTCAAAAGCTGGTGTTATCACCGCACAAGATATACAATTACTTGGGGATTTAAGTTTGGTTGATGAGCGACAATATGTAGCTACATTAAGCGCCCCCGGTAATCTTGAAATGGAGTTTTTAATTGCAACGGGACAAAATTATATTACTAATAATAAAATTGATCCGGTAATTCCTGAAGGGTTCTTATCAGTAGATTCAGTTTTTATGCCTGTAACTCAAGTTAATTTTTTTGTTGAAACTTCACGGACGAATGCGTCATCTGAACTAGAAAGTTTAATCCTAGAAATTTCAACGAATGGTAGTCTTAACCCTGATACAGCACTTACGACTGCCGCTGAAATTTTAGAACGAACATTCAGCCAGTTAAAAATTACAAAGACATTGCCTTTAGCTGTACCGAATATTGATACTCCGGTAGAGGAAAGTAAGGAAGAACAACTTGAAACGATCTTTATCGAAGAGTTAGAGCTTTCTGTACGTGCTTACAACTGTTTAAGACGAGCAAATGTCCATACTTTAGCTGATTTAATGCAATATTCGTCAGCCGAACTATTGGAGTTTAAAAACTTTGGGCAAAAATCCGCAGACGAAGTATGTGATTGTTTACAAAAAAAATTCAATCTTACCCTTCCATAACAAAATATCAAACGACCGTTAAAAGACAAGATCTATTCGTAATTCAAAATTGCAAGTGGATAGAATCTTTGAACTGGATAAAAAAGTATTTAAACCGACTACAAATAAACTTAAATTATGTCTTTATCAACTTCCGAAATGAAGTCAGCCTTTTTTGGCATAGGACGAAGAAAAACGTCTGTGGCAAAAGTTGTCTTAGTTCCAGGAACAGGATCTATGGTAGTAAACCAAAAACCTGGAGAATTGTACATGCAATGCAATTCACAATACATTAATGCATTAAAAACCCCGTTAATCACACTAGGTCTAGAAAACAACTACGACATTTATGTGAATACGCATGGGGGAGGGCTACGTGGGCAAGCTGACGCTATTAAACTAGGTGTCGCTCGCGCATTATGTCACATCTCTTCTGAGAATCGTACTTCCTTAAAAGCTGAAGGGCTTCTAACCCGAGATGCACGCCGTAAAGAGCGTAAAAAATACGGTTTAAAGAAAGCAAGAAAAGCTTCTCAATTCTCGAAACGTTAATAAGTAAATATTCAAAATGGCAAAAACAGAAATTCATCCTGACTGGTACCCAAATGCAAAAGTTTATTGCGACGGACAGTTAATTATGAAAGTTGGTTCGACTAAGCCACGATTAAATGTGGATATTTGGTCGGGAAACCACCCGTTTTATACAGGGTCACAAAAAATTCTAGATACAGAAGGGCGTGTAGAGCGATTTATGCGTAAATATGGTATCGAAAACCAAAACGAATAAAAATAATTTATGCCAACAATACAACAATTAGTTCGATTTGAAAGGGTAGCACAAAAAAAGAAAACAAAATCACCAGCCCTTAAATCTTGTCCACAAAGACGGGGTGTATGTACACGTGTATATACCTCAACTCCTAAGAAACCAAATTCTGCTTTGCGTAAAGTTGCCCGTGTACGCTTAACATCTGGATTTGAAGTTACTGCTTATATACCCGGGATTGGACATAATATCCAAGAGCATTCCGTAGTGTTAATTCGTGGTGGACGTGTTAAAGATTTACCTGGTTGTCGTTACCACGTAGTTCGAGGAACGCTAGATGCTGCAGGTGTAAAAGAGCGAAGACAGAGTCGTTCTAAGTACGGTGGTAAGAAGCCAAAAGGTTAATAAATAAAACATTCCTTATACAATTACTGTTTATTATGTCAAGAAGAAGTAGAGCCCAAAGAAAAATTGCAGAGCCGGATCCAATATATAACAGTCGTTTAGTGACTCTATTAACAAGCCGAATTCTGCAATCAGGTAAAAAATCACTTGCTCAAAAGATTGTTTATAATGCTTTAGAGTTAGTATCAACAAAAACTGAAGAAAATCCAGTTTTAGTCCTGGAAAAAGCAGTAAAAAATGTGACACCAGCAGTGGAAGTTAAAGCACGACGTGTTGGTGGTTCTACGTATCAAGTCCCTATTGAGATAAGAGCATATAGAGGTGTAAACATTTCTTTAAAGTGGATTACAGAATTTGCTCGCGCACGCTCGGGTAAAAGTATGGCAATAAAACTTTCAAATGAAATTTTAGATGCTTCAAAAGAAGTAGGTAACAGCATACGTAAAAAAGAACAAACACATAAAATGGCTGATGCTAACAAAGCATTTGCACATTTTAGATACTAAATTTAATATAAGGACTTCTTAAAGGAACATAACTTTTAAAGCTAGGTCGTAAAAATTTCGCCAAAAGTATTTACTCCAAAAACGGAAAAATAAAAAACTGTAATTTAAATAAAATCAAGTATGGCACGCGAAAAATTTGAACGTTCAAAACCACACGTTAACATTGGTACTATTGGACACGTAGACCACGGAAAGACAACATTAACAGCTGCTATTTCAGCAACTTTAGCTATTAATGTAACAGGTGCAGCTAAAAAATTTGATGAAATTGATTCTGCTCCTGAAGAAAAAGCACGTGGTATTACAATTAACACTGCGCACGTAGAATATGAAACAGCGGACCGTCACTACGCTCACGTAGATTGTCCAGGACACGCTGACTACGTAAAAAATATGATTACTGGTGCTGCTCAAATGGATGGTGGTATTTTAGTAGTATCTGCTGCTGACGGCCCGATGCCACAAACACGAGAGCACATTCTATTAGCAAAACAGGTTGGTGTACCATACTTAGTCGTTTTCCTAAACAAAGCTGATCAAGTTGATGATGAGGAACTAGTTGAATTAGTACAATTAGAAGTTCAAGAACTATTAGAGAGTTATGACTTCCCTGGCGATGAGATTCCATTTGTTTCTGGTTCGGCGTTATTAGCTTTACAAGCTGTTGAAGGTGGTCCTGTAGAACGTGGTGCAGATAAGTGGGTCGATTTAATCTATGAACTAATGGATAAAGTTGATAGCTATATCCCAACACCAGAGCGTGAAACTGATAAAACGTTCTTAATGGCTGTAGAAGATGTATTCTCAATTACAGGTCGTGGTACTGTTGCTACAGGTCGAATCGAGCGTGGTGCTATTAACGTAGGAGATGCTGTTGAATTAGTAGGTCTAAAAGATACTAAAGCAACTACAGTAACAGGTATTGAGATGTTCCAAAAAACTCTTGATTCTGGTATGGCAGGCGATAACGTGGGAATTTTAATTCGTGGTATTCAGAAAACCGATATCGAAAGAGGAATGGTTTTAGCTTTACCGGGTTCAATTACACCACACAAAAAATTTGAAGCAGAAGTATATGTTTTAAATAAAGATGAAGGCGGAAGACACACTCCATTCTTTACAGGTTACCGTCCACAATTCTACGTTAGAACAACTGATGTAACAGGTACTATTGTCCAATTCACTGGTGACGACGGTAGTGTTGCTGAAATGGTAATGCCAGGTGACCGTATCAAAATGACAGCCGAGTTAATCAACCCTATCGCAATTGAGCAAGGTATGCGTTTTGCTATTAGAGAAGGTGGAAGAACCGTTGGTGCTGGCGTAGTATCTAAAATTATTGAATAGAATTTAACAGATAGTTAATGAACACCTTGAATTTCAACAAGCTTCGTATAAGTCTTAAGGCGTATGAATCTTCAATTTTAGATAATTCATGCAGTAAAATCCTAGAGGCGATTAAAACTAGTGGGGTTGAAGCAGTAGGTCCAATACCACTTCCTACAAAACGACGTCGTTATTGTGTTTTAACATCTCCTCACGTAAATAAAGATGCTCGTGAGCATTTTGAAATTAGAACACATAACCGTATAATTGATATTTACAACCCTACGGAAACGACCTTTGAAAATCTAAAAGAATTGGATATTTCAGCTGGAGTAGAC
>Ga0115104_10313204_pt1 | contig 13143 bp, 26 predicted proteins | sample CN18umnscriptome_2_FD_89649 | JGI IMG/M metagenome (GOLD analysis project Ga0115104, IMG submission 89649) | Marine eukaryotic communities from Pacific Ocean to study complex ecological interactions - CN13ID_70_C50_10m_0.8um Metatranscriptome... | ecosystem: Environmental > Aquatic > Marine >...
CCCACTACCAATAGTATTGTTAATTGCTATCTAACAATAAAATTAATCTATACTAATAATTTTTAACTTCTATATCAACACCTGACTCAATATCTAAGTTTCGAAGACTTTCTAATACGGTATCTGTAGGGTTATAGATATCAATGATACGCTTATGTGTGCGAATCTCAAAATGTTCACGCGCATCTTTATTTACATGTGGTGAAGTTAGAACACAATAACGTCTTAATTTTGTGGGCAAAGGAACTGGTCCAATAGCTTCACTACCACAAGTTGTTATTGCATCCATAATTTTACTACAAGAACTATCTAAAACCGGAGATTCATAAGCTTTAAGGCTTATACGTAATTTTTCCAATTTTACGGAATTCATATTTTTAAAAACTATTCGATAATTTTTGATACTACTCCAGCACCAACAGTTCTGCCACCTTCGCGAATAGCAAAGCGCATACCTTGTTCAATGGCGATAGGGTTAATAAGTTCAGCAGTCATTTTAATACGATCTCCTGGCATTACCATTTCAGCCGTACTACCATCATCTCCAGTAAATTGTATAATAGTACCCGTAACATCAGTTGTTCTAACATAAAATTGAGGTCGATAACCTGTAAAGAAAGGTGTGTGTCTACCACCTTCGTCTTTGTTTAAGATATAAACTTCGGCTTCAAATTTTTTATGTGGCGTAATTGAACCAGGAAGGGCAAGTACCATCCCTCTTTCAATTTCGGTTTTTTGGATTCCTCGAATTAGGATACCTACATTGTCACCCGCCATACCTTGATCAAGTGTTTTTTTGGAACATTTCAATTCCAGTAACTGTAGTAACTTTTGTATCTTTTAAACCAACTAATTCTACAGAATCTCCAACATTTACTTGCCCTCTTTCAATTCGACCTGTTGCTACTGTACCACGACCCGTAATTGAGAAAACGTCTTCAATAGCCATTAGGAATGTTTTTTCTGTGTCACGCTCAGGTGTTGGAATATAAGAATCAACAGCATCCATTAATTCATATATTAAATCGACCCATTTATCCTCTCCACGCTCCTTAGGACCACTTTCTACAGCTTGTAAAGCTAATAACGCTGAACCTGAAATAAAAGGAATATCGTCCCCAGGGAAATCGTAACTTTCTAATAGTTCTTGTACTTCAAGTTGAACTAGTTCTAAAAGTTCTTCATCGTCAACTTGATCCGCTTTATTTAAGAATACAACAAGATATGGTACACCAACTTGTTTTGCTAATAGAATATGCTCTCGAGTTTGAGGCATTGGACCATCGGCAGCAGATACTACTAAAATACCACCATCCATTTGAGCAGCACCTGTAATCATATTTTTTACATAATCTGCGTGACCTGGACAATCTACGTGTGCATAATGTCTATCAGCAGTTTCATATTCAACGTGAGCTGTATTAATGGTAATACCACGTGCTTTTTCCTCTGGTGCAGAGTCAATTTCGTCAAATTTTTTAGTTGCACCTATATTATGAATAGCTAATGTTGCAGAAATTGCAGCAGTTAATGTAGTTTTTCCATGATCAACGTGACCAATAGTACCAATATTGATATGTGGTTTTGATCTTTCAAACTTTTCGCGTGCCATAGGAGTTCAAGATTTTAATTTTTATAATTTTATAAATAACTTTTGGCGAGAATAGATTTTGGGATTTTATATAAACCCAAAGTTTTTAATATCTAAAATGAGCAAACGCCTTATTTGCATCTGCCATTTTATGTGTTTGTTCTTTTTTTCGTATACTATTACCGGTTTCTTTTGCTGCATCTAAAAGTTCATTAGAAAGTTTTAAAGACATATTTTTTCCTGAACGTGCACGCGCAAACTCGGTAATCCATTTTAAAGAAACATTTGTACCACGATAAGCACGAATTTCGATAGGCACTTGATAAGTTGAACCTCCAACTCGTCTTGCTTTTACTTCTACTTGAGGTGTAACATTTTTTACAGCCTTTTCTAAAATTAAAACAGGGTTTTCATCCGTTTTTGTAGAAATTATATCTAAGGCCCCATAGACAATTTTTTGAGCTAGGGATTTCTTACCAGATTGTAAAATTCGACTTACTAGTAATGTAACTAAACGGCTATTGTAAATTGGATCAGGTTCGGCTAATACTCGTTGAGCTCTACTTCTTCTTGACATAATTAACTTTACTTAACTAAAATTTGTTTATTTTTAACTCTTCGGTTTCTTACCCCCATATTTTGAACGACTTTGCTTTCGATCTTTAACACCTGCAGCATCTAATGTACCTCTAACTACATGATAACGGCAACCGGGTAAATCTTTTACACGTCCGCCTTGGATTAAAACTACAGAATGCTCTTGTATATTGTGGCCAATACCTGGAATGTACGCCGTAACTTCAAAACCTGATGTTAATCGAACACGGGCAACTTTACGTAGTGCTGAGTTAGGTTTTTTCGGTGTTGTCGTATATACTCGAGTACATACGCCACGTCTTTGAGGACAAGATTTAAGAGCTGGCGATTTTGTTTTCTTTTTATTAACTACTCGTTCAAATCTGACTAGTTGTTGTATTGTTGGCATAATTTTTTTTTATTGGTTTTGATTTTCAATCCCGTATTTACGCATAAAGCGTTCTACCCTCCCTTCTGTATCAAGAATTTTTTGGGATCCAGTATAAAACGGGTGATTACCAGACCATATATCGACATTTAACTTTGATTTTGTTGACCCAACTTTCATAACTAATTGTCCATCACAATAGACCTTTGCGTTAGGATACCATTCTGGGTGAATTGAATTTTTTGGCATTTTATTTATAAATTTTTATTAACGTTTCGAGAATTGTGGAGCTTTTCTTGCTTTACGAAGACCATATTTCTTTCTTTCTTTACGGCGAGAATCACGAGTTAAAAGACCACTAGCTTTTAAAGAGGCACGATTTTCATTTGACATGTAACATAAAGCACGTGCCACACCAAGCTTAATAGCATCCGCTTGTCCACTTAACCCTCCGCCATGCGTATTAACATAAATATCGTACAAGTTTTCTAATCCCAATGTTGTTAACGGAATTTTAGAAGCATTAATGTACTGGGAATTATATTGGAGATATAATTCGCCAGGCTTTTGATTTACTACCATAGAGCCTGTCCCTGGAACTAAAATAACTTTAGCTACAGAGGTTTTTCTACGCCCTATACCAAAATAAGCCGACTTCGTTTCTGAAGTTGATAAAGACATAAGTTAGTTTAATTTTTTGTAGTCGTTTTTAATAGTCTTACAATGAAGTTCAAAGATTCTGGTTAATAGCTAAAAGCTAAAAAATTGATCTTGTCTTTTGACAATCATTAAGGTTTATTTATTTTCTAAGTCCGATTTCAAATTTTTTTTGCAAATTTTCACAAACTTCATCCGCAGATTTTTGACCAAAATTTTTGAATTCTAAGAGATCACTAGCAGAATACTGTACTAAATCTGCTAGTGTGTGAACATTTGCACGTTTTAAACAGTTATAGGCTCTTACAGATAGTTCCAGCTCTTCTATAAAGATAGTATTTAACTGTTTCTCATTATTTTCTTTGATAGAAATTTCTTTATCTATTGGTAATATTGCAGATGTATTTGTTATTTTAAGAAGACTAAAAGTATTCTCTAAAATTTGAGCCGAATTACTTAAAGCTTCTGCTGGTGTAATGCTTCCATTAGTCCAAATCTCCAAAATTAAATTTTCTAATTCGGAGGCTTCAGTATTTATTGCAGTTTCAACGAAAAAATTTACTTTTTTTACAGGCATAAAAATACTATCAATACCGATAAAGCCTTCTGGAACAAGAGAATCAATAATGCCATTACTAAGGTAATTTTGCCCGCGTGCAATTAAAAGCTCCATTTCTAGATCACCTTTAGCATTTAGAGTAGCAATATATTGTCTTGAATCAACTAAACTAATGTTTTCTGGCAATTCGATATTATTAGCTGTTATAATACCAGCATCTCTTATCAAAAGACGTGCTAAAACAGGTTCAGTAATTGTGCCTTTTAGTACAATTTGCTTTAGGTTTAAAAGAATATCAATAATGTCTTCTTTGATATTTGGAAGTGTAGAAAATTCATGACTAACCCCTTTAATTCTAATCCCAATTATTGCAAGCCCAGATAAATTTGATAAAAGAATTCTGCGTAAAGTATTTCCGATTGTTGTACTTTGACCATTTACAAATGGCCCAATGGAATATTTAGAATAGTGTTCTGTTAATCGTTTTAAGTTTGAATCTAAACATTGAACTTGAAACATGAGTTTGTGAAAAATTTTTAAATTTTTCTAAAAAATTCTTGCTAAGTTTAAAAAAGTGAAAAAACTTAAACACGTCGTTTTTTAGGAGGACGACAACCATTATGAGGAACTGGCGTAATATCTTTTATTACTAAAACTTGTAACCCGCAACCTTGTAATGCACGAATAGCAGTTTCACGACCACTACCTGGACCACTAACTACTACCTCTGCTTGCCTCATGCCTTGTTCATAAGCAATTGTTGCAACCTTTTCGGCTGCTGATTGAGCTGCAAAAGGGGTACTTTTTTTTGCTCCTTTAAAACCACTCCCACCTGCAGATGCCCAGAACAAAGTATTTCCATGCTTATCTGTAATATTAACGATTGTATTATTAAACGTTGATTTAATATGTACAACCCCATTTGTTATGGTTCTTTTTGATTTTTTGCCTGAAAACCGTTTTATTTGTTTTACCATATTTGGCTAATAAAATTTTCTAATAAATTTATTATTTTTTCTTTGAAACAGGAATTTTAACTTTTCCTTTACGTGTTCGAGCATTTGTTCTTGTTCGCTGTCCTCGAACTGGTAAGCCAACACGATGACGCCGCCCTTTTGCAGAACCAATTTCTGTTAGTCTTTTAATATTTTGCGAACAAAATCTTCTTAAATCACCTTCTGTTTGATAGTCTGAATCTATTATTGCTCGGATAGCAGTAATTTCTTCATCTGTTAAATCATTACAACGTTTGCTTGGTGTTACGTTAGCATCTTTTACAATTTGTTTTGCACTGGTATTTCCAATACCAAAAACATATGTTAAACCGATGTCTATACGTTTATTACGTGGAAGGTCTACTCCTGAAATACGAGCCATAAATTTTTGCTAGTTAAAACTTTTTTATTTACGTTTCATTTTTGCTCGGCCTTGTCGAACTTTTAACCTTGGGTCTGATTTACAAATTAGATATATTCTCCCACGACGTTTTACTACTTGACAATCTTTTGATCGATTTTTTAAATTGCCGATGGAACTAACGACTTTCATAAATTTGTTTTTTTATTAATAGTTATTTTTTATTTTTTAAACTTCTGTTAATCTATGCTAATTGAGATTTAGAAAAAAGTCTATAATTTTTAAGGTGTCTCATAATTTTGTGAAACTAAAAATCCTCTTACTTGAGACGAAATATCTGTAATAACACCAACTAAAATAATCAAAGATGTTAAATTTTTAAAAACACTAACTTTAAGTATTGAAGTTAACAAGAAAGGAAAAAAGGCTAAAAAAGCTAAAAATAAACCACCCATAAAAGCTAGTCTACTTATTATTTGTTCTAAATATTGTGTCGTTTGTGTACCTTGTTTTAAACCCGGAATATTGTAAGCCATCTTTGTTAAGTTGTCAGAAAGATCCTTAGGTTTTAAGACTAAAAGGGCATAGAAACTACTGAAAAAAACAACAAGAACAAAATTTAAAACAAAGGATAAAAAACTAATGATATTTGTTACTTGAAAATCACTATTTGCTAGTGTATTTATAAGAAGTAATTGTAACGGATAAAATAAAAGAGTTGCCACTGTTGTACTAAATACAAGTGGCATAATACCTCCTTGATTGAGTTTTATAGGGATATAACTATTCTTTATCTTCGAACTTTGTGAACCTTGTTCCGTATAATTAAAATTTAGTTGGCGTGCAGAAATAATAACCACTTTTTTGTAAGAAGCTTGTACTAAAACAATTATCCCAATAATAAGTAGGTAAACTGTAAATACCAAAATTATAGAAACTAAACTATCGAAAGTTGATCCGCTGTTTAAATTCGTTGCAAATTCATTAAAACTTGCTGGTATTCCACCAATAATATTTATAAATATTATCATAGAAGAACCATTTCCTAAATTTTCGTTTGTTATTAGTTCTGCAAACCACATAGATAACATAGAACCTGTTGTTAGCGATAAAATAATTTTACTCGCTAAAACGAAATTCCAATTAAAAATAAGAGGTTTTAATAAAATAAAAGCAATCCCTGTACTTAAAATAAGAGCCCAACCGAGGGTTAAATATTTCGTATATTTTGTAATCTGGCGTCTACCTAATTCACCTTCTTCTTTTTGTAAACGTTCCAGTGCTGGTAGTACAGGTGTTAGAAGCTGAATTACAATAGAAGAATTAATATAAGGTAAAATACCTAAAGAACCAACACCTAAGAAAGAACTCCCCGTTAAATTTCTTGCAAGCCCAAATAAAGGGTTTACATCTTGACCATACGAGAAAATGTCTAAGTCTACACCTGGTACAGGAATATAAAGGCTTAAACGAATAACAAGTAAAAGTCCAAGTATTTTAAAGATTTTTTGTTTTAAGAGATTTGTCGTTTTAGATATTAACATTTAGTCAATTAATCAAATTAGGTCTGGTATGATCTTAATAGGCTTAATCCATTAATCGTTGCACGAGCATTATTTAACAAATTGTTAGAACCTAACTGTTTAGATAAAATATTTTTAACACCCGCCAATTCTAATACTGTTCGAGTTGAACTGCCTGCAATTACTCCTGAACCTGGGGCTGAAGGTCGGAGAATTAATTTAGCTGCACCAAAACGTCCATTAATTGCATGGGGAATTGAATTTGAACTTGTTAAAGGGATAGAAATTATATGTTTTTTTCCATCGGTAACACCTTTTCTTACAGCCGTAATAACATCACTAGCCTTACCCACACCAACACCAACTTTACCTTGTTCATTTCCAACTACTATAATCGCCCGAAAACTCATTTTTTTACCACCTTTTACAACTTTCGTTACACGTTCAATAGATACAACACGCTCCGACCATTCAGAATTTGATTTTTGTGCTTTTTTAGGGCTCATACTAAAAAATTTTAATAATAATAAATTGTACAAATAAATACATTGACTATTTACCTGTTTTTCCAGCTTTGCGTCTTATAACTTCATTTTCATAAGCAATACCTTTTCCTTTGTAAGGTTCTGGAGGACGTACTGATCGTATTTTTGCAGCAAACTCGCCAACCATATCTTTTTGTGCACCAGTAACAAGAATACTAGTAGGACTTTCAACTTTTACGGCTAATTCACTTGGTGTAACCATTTTAACAGGGTGACTATAGCCCATATTTAAGACTAGGTCCTTTCCGTCAAGTTGAGCTCGATAACCAACACCAGTAATTTGTAGTCTTTTTTCAAAACCAGTATGTACACCAGTAACCATATTTGCAACTAGTGTACGTGATAAGCCATAAAGTGCTTGCGAAAGTTTTGTTTCTTGAGTCTTTTCTATAAATAGTTTGTTTTTATCTTCATCCATTGTACAACATACTAATGAAGGTAAAATTCTTGTCAGATTACCTTTTGGACCATCTACAGATATTTTTTGTCCTTCTAAATTGATTTTAACTTTTTCTGGTATAATGATGAATTGCTTACCTATACGAGACATACTTTATTTGAAATTTACCAAATATAACATAAAAGTTCACCACCAACACCTTCTTTACGGGCTTGGTGATCGGTCATTAAACCGCGCGAAGTTGAAATAATAGCTATTCCAAAACCTCCTAAAATTCTAGGCATTTTTTTTGATCCACTGTAAACTCTTAAACCTGGCTTACTTATACGTTGAATCTTTTCAATAAGAGGTTTTCGTTCTTTTCCACTATATTTAAGTGATAGTAGAAGTGAACTTTTTAAACCATTTTTTAATTCATCAAAGGATTCAATCAGACCTTCTGCAAGTAAAATTTGAGAAATATTTCTTGTAATTTTTGTCGAAGGGATTTGGACAATTTGATGCTTTGCTAAATTAGCATTACGAATACGAGTTAGCATATCTGCTATAGTATCAGTAGTCATGAGAAAATTTATATCGAAAAATTAAATTACAATGTTTTAAACGGCATTCCAAAAGCTTTTAATAAAGCACGTGCTTCTTCATCCGTTTTTGCTGTCGTCACAATTGCAATATCTAACCCACGGATTTGAGTTACATCGTCGTACGAGATTTCTGGAAATATTAATTGTTCTTTTAAACCAATATTGTAATTACCACGGCCATCAAAACTATTTGGATCAATACCTCGAAAATCTCGTATTCTTGGTAACACAATATGAATTAATTTTGTTAAGAATGTATACATCTGTTCTTTTCTTAGAGTAACTGACGCTCCAATAGACATACCATCACGAATTTTAAAACCTGCAACAGACTTTGAGGATTTGTTAATAATTGGTTGCTGGCCAAGCATAAGAGCCATCTCTTGAACACTTGCATCTAATTCTTTTGAATTTTTAGAAGCTTCTCCAATTCCACGATTAATCGATATTTTTACAAGCTTAGGAACTTGCTCAATATTTTTATAACCGAAAGTTTCTATCATCGACGGAACAATTTTTTGCTTATATAAGCCTTTTAAATCAAGTTTCATGGCCTTTCCATTTTTTAAGTGATTATTTTTTAGACTAAAGAACTTCAGGGGCTAACGAAACAATCTTTGTAAACCCTTTTTCTTTAAGTTCTCGCGCAATAGGACCAAATACACGTGTACCACGAGGATTATTTTCTTTGTTTATAATAACGGACGCGTTATCATCAAAACGTAATCGCGAACCATCTTTTCGGCGAACAGAGTGCCGTGTTCGCACAATAACTGCACGAACAACATCAGAACGCTTTACAGTAAGGTTTGGTGTTGCGTCTTTAACAACCCCAATAATAATATCCCCTACATGACCATATCTTCGATTGCTACCAAGAACTCGAATACACATAAGTTTCTTAGCACCACTATTATCCGCTACTCTCAAGCAAGTTTGAGGCTGTATCATATATTTATGTTGATGATTTTCTTAAAACATTAACTAAGGTCCAATTTTTTGTTTTACTAATCGGTTTTGTTTCACGAATACAAACTTGGTCTCCTATCGCAATATTTAATTCGGTAGAATTTACGGCGTATCGTTTTGTTTTCGTAACAACTTTGCTATATCGTTTATGAACAACTCGGCTACTAACAGCAACAATACACGTTTTATTCATTTTGTCGCTAACAACAATACCTATTTTTTCTTTTGATGCCATCTATATAATTCGTATTTGTTATACTTTTTCAACGATTTTTGTCTTAATAGGTAATTTATAAGAAGCTAACTTTAAAACTTTGTAAGCCATTTCTTTCGTTAAACCATTGATTTCAAAAAGAATTGCCCCTGGTTTAACCACAGCAACCCAATATGCAACAGTACCTTTACCAGAACCCATACGTGATTCTGCTGCCCTTTCAGTAATAGGTCGATCAGGAAAAATTCGAATCCAGATTTTACCAGTACGTCGAACGTATCTAGTAATACTACGTCGAGTAGCCTCAATTTGTCGTGAAGTTAACCAAATAGGTTCTAGAGCTTGTATACCATAATCACCAAAGATAATAGTATCTGCTGTTGAAACCCCTTTTAAACTTCCGCGATGTTGTCTACGAAATTTTGTTCTTTTAGGAATTAACATAAAATTTTATTTATACAAAATTTTAAAAGGTAAATTAAAAAATTTCTTTATTAAATATCCAAACTTTAATACCTAAAACACCATATATAGTGTTTGCACGGTATGTTGCATAACTTATGTCAGCACGAATAGTTTGAAGTGGTACACGACCTTCACGAGCCCATTCTGCACGAGCAATTTCGGCACCATTTAATCTTCCAGAAACTTGAATTTTAAAACCTTTCACACCACTTTTTTGTAACATTTGTGTTGTTTGACGAACGGCTTTTCTAAATGCTACACGCTTCTCGAGCTGTTCCGCTATTGCTCTTGCTACTAATAAGCTTTCATTTTCACTCTTTGTAACTTGTAAAACTTTTATCCGTACCTGTTTAGAGGCATTTACTAAAGTTTTTAAATTGTCTTTTAAATCATTAATCAAACTGTTTTTGTCACTCTCGCCTACAATAGCCTTTGGCCTTGCAGCATGAATTATTAATTCAAGTTGATTTACTTTTCGTTGAATTTCTAATTTTGTAATCCCAGCTTTATCGTAAACAGATTCAAACTTTTTTGAAAAAAATGCTCTTATTTTATAATCTTCTTTTAGAACTTCGCTATAAGCACCATAATTTGCAAACCAAGTCGAATTATGACCTTTATTAACGCCAATTCTAAAACCTGTTGGATGTGTTTTTTGTCCCACGAACTAAACTCCCGTAATTTTTTTTAACTTGCTACAACAATAGTTATATGTGATGTAGCTTTCATAATTCTATATGCTCTACCTTGGGCTCTCGGACGAAAACGTTTCATCGTCGGACCCTTATCAGCAAAAGCAGACTTAACAATAAGATCCCTTTCATTGAAATTTAAATTATTTCTCGCATTTGCTGTTGCAGAACGTAAAGTCTTTATAATTGGTGTACACGAGGCGTAGGGCATAAATTCTAATAGTAGCAATGCCTCTGGGTAAGTTTTGCCTTGTATTTGTCTCAAAACACGACGAATCTTACTTGGCGACATTCTAATATATCTTGAAATTGCCCTTACTTCATTTTTTTGTAAAGTGTTTTTAACCATAATTTCGGTTTAACGTTTTCCTTTTTTATCCTTTTTTACGTGTGAACGGAATGTTCGAGAGGGAGAAAATTCACCAAGCTTGTGCCCAATCATTTGATCTGAAACAAATACAGGAAGATGCTGCTGACCATTGTAAACAGCAAATGTATGCCCAATCATATTAGGTAAGATCGTTGTAGAACGAGACCAAGTTTTAATAATATCTTTTTTCCCACTTGCATTCATTTGTTCAACCCGTTCAAAAACATGAGAAGCTACAAAAGGCCCTTTCTTTAAAGAACGTGTCATCTTAAGAGAATTTGATAATTTTTAATTATTTTAAAAAGCTTAACGTCGTGAACGTAAAATGTATTTTCCACTTGCTTTAGTTTGCTTTCGTGTTTTAATCCCTAAGGCAGGTTTCCCCCAAGGTGTTACCGGCTTAGCTCTACCAATTGGGGAACGACCCTCACCACCACCGTGTGGGTGATCAATTGGATTTTTTACTACTCCACGAACTTTTGACTTTTTACCAAGCCAACGGCTTCGACCTGCTTTACCAAGTGTAATATTAATGCTATCAACGTTTCCAACCTGGCCTAAAGTAGCATAACAGTTTTTGTTAACTAAACGTACTTCGTTTGATGGTAGCTTTAAAGTTACAAAATCACCTTCTTTGGCAATTAACTGAGCATAAGTTCCAGCAGCCCTTGCAATTTGCCCACCTTTTCCAAGTGTTAATTCAACATTGTGTATAATACTTCCTAAAGGAATATATTCTAATGGCATTGCATTACCGATTTCAATTGGGACGTTTGTTCCGGACGATATCGTAGTTCCTACCCTTAATGAACGTGGAGCGATAATATATTTTTTTGAACCATCAGTATATTGCAGTAAAGCAATACGTGCATTACGATTTGGATCATACTCGATAGTCGATACTCGTGCTAAAATTGAAGCTTTTCTCTGAAAATCGATTATACGGTATTTTCTCTTATGTCCACCTCCACGACCTTTTATAGTGATTAAACCACGATTATTTCTTCCGCCACTACGCTTTTTTCCAAATGTTAAACTTTTTTCTGGTTTTATTTTTGATAAGTCGTCGAAATAAGAGACTGACTTTGAACGTGTTCCTGGGCTATAAGCTCGATACAGACGAATTGCCATAATCTATATAATATTTTCTCTTTTAAACGTCTAATTGTTGACTATTTCTTACAATCTGGAAATTATTCTTCCTCAAATAATGTAATAGAACTTTCTGGTGCAAGTTCTACGATGGCTCTTTTATAACGAGCTTTTTTCCCGATAAACTTTCCAACGCGTCTTGATTTTAATGGTAATAAAGATGTATTCACTGATACAACTTTAACATCAAACAATTGTTCAATAGCGTATTTAACAGCAATTTTATCTGCTTTGGGATCTATCGCAAAACTATATTGATTTTTTTCAATCAATTTTATTGTTTTTTCAGTTAAAATAGGATATTTTACAATACCTAGTAAATCCCGTTGATTAGGTTGAATATAAGACATAAAGTTTAAACAACTCTTTTTGATTGAATTTTTAACATACTATTTTTCTTACCAGGTAATGATCCTTTTACCACTATAATATTTTCACTTGAGTTTATATAAAGAATCTCAGTATTTTTAAGGGTTACTTGTTTATTACCAAGTTGACCGGCCATCTTTTTACCAGGATAGACTCTTCCAGGCGTACTTCCAGCACCAATACTACCAGGTAATCTATGATTTTTTGAACCATGTGTCATTGGCCCCCGACTAAAATTATGGCGCTTTTGGTTTCCCGCAAACCCTTTACCAATACTTTTTCCTGTTACTTTTACTTTTTGGCCTTTAGTAAAATTTTCAACACCTAAGGTTTGACCTAATTTATACATTTCTGGGTCTGTTACCCGAAGTTCACCAAAATAGCCGAATCCTTGATCACCAATTTTTTGCAGTGACCTTGTTGAGATTTGTTAAGATTATCTAACTTTCTTTCACCATAGGCTATTTGAATAGCATTATAACCATCTTTATCTAATGTTTTAATTTGACTTACCTTACATAATCCCGCTTTTAAGATTGTTACGGGAAAAATCGTGCCAGTTTCATCAAATATTTGAGTCATGCCAATTTTTTTGCAAAAAGACCTGTCTGCATATTTTTTTCTGTATAGAATGGATTCGAAAACAAAGCAGTTTTTTTTAAACTGAAATTCTACATGAAAGACTAAAATCTTAACATATGTAGGTATACTCTAGTATAAATTAGTTAGGTTA
>Ga0115104_10267877_pt1 | contig 13131 bp, 24 predicted proteins | sample CN18umnscriptome_2_FD_89649 | JGI IMG/M metagenome (GOLD analysis project Ga0115104, IMG submission 89649) | Marine eukaryotic communities from Pacific Ocean to study complex ecological interactions - CN13ID_70_C50_10m_0.8um Metatranscriptome... | ecosystem: Environmental > Aquatic > Marine >...
GTGTAAAATTAGAAGTTTTTTACCTCAACGTCAACGCCCGCCGAGATGTCTAAATTCTTTAAATTTTCTAGTGTATTATCCGTTGGATTATAAACATCAATAATACGCTTATGTGTTCTGATCTCAAAATGCTCACGAGCATCTTTATTAACGTGTGGCGAAGTTAAAATACAGTACCTTCTTAATTTAGTAGGTAATGGTATAGGTCCAATCGGAGAGATACCACTTGCTTTTACTGCCTCAACAATCTTAGTACACGAATTATCTAGAAGTGAAGATTCGTAAGCTTTCAAGCTGATTCGAAGTTTTGGTAATTTTAATGTACTCATAAATTTTATTTAAGTTGTATGACACTACTCAAGAATTTTTGATACTACACCAGCACCAACTGTTCTACCACCTTCACGAATAGCGAAACGCATACCCTGCTCAATAGCAATCGGGTTAATTAGCTCCGCTGTCATTTTAATTCGATCTCCCGGCATAACCATTTCTGCAATACTTCCGTCATCCCCTGTAAACTGTACAATAGTACCTGTTACATCCGTTGTTCGAACGTAAAACTGTGGACGATATCCTGTAAAGAAAGGAGTATGACGACCCCCTTCATCTTTATTTAAAATATAAACTTCAGACTCAAACTTTTTGTGCGGTGTAATAGAGCCAGGTAATGCTAACACCATACCACGCTCAATTTCCGTTTTTTGAATACCTCGAATTAAAATACCGACATTGTCGCCAGCCATCCCGGAATCCAGAGTCTTCTGGAACATTTCAATACCTGTAACAGTTGTTGCTTTAGTATCTTTTAATCCAACAAGCTCCACAGCATCTCCAACATTTACCTGACCTCTTTCAATTCGACCTGTAGCTACAGTACCACGGCCTGTAATTGAGAAAACATCTTCAATCGCCATTAAGAACTTCTTCTCCGTATCACGCTCCGGAGTTGGAATATAACTATCTACAGCATCCATTAAGTCATAAATCAGGTCTACCCACTTATCAGCACCTCGCTCTTTTGGACCACCTTCAACTGCTTGTAAAGCTAATAGTGCAGAACCAGATATAAATGGAATATCATCGCCAGGGAAATCATAACTTTCTAGAAGTTCTTGTACTTCTAATTGAACTAGTTCTAATAGCTCTTCATCATCAACTTGATCAGCTTTATTCAGAAATACTACAAGATAAGGAACTCCTACTTGCTTAGCTAATAAGATGTGCTCTCTTGTTTGTGGCATCGGACCATCAGCCGCAGATACAACTAGAATTCCACCATCCATTTGTGCGGCTCCTGTAATCATGTTTTTCACATAATCTGCGTGGCCCGGACAATCTACGTGAGCATAATGTCTATCAGCAGTCTCATACTCTACGTGTGCTGTATTAATTGTAATACCACGAGCCTTTTCTTCTGGCGCGGAATCGATTTCATCGAACTTTTTAGTGGCTTTATCATTAAAAATCGCTAATGTTGCTGAAATTGCAGCTGTTAAAGTAGTCTTTCCATGGTCTACATGACCAATAGTACCAATATTAAGGTGTGGCTTAGATCTTTCAAATTTTTCGCGAGCCATAAAATGTGTTTTATCTGTTAATGAATTTAGTTTGATTAAATACTTTTGGCGAGAATATTTAAATTTCTACTTAATAACGAAAATGTGCAAATGCTTTATTAGCCTCGGCCATTTTATGTGTTTGCTCCTTTCGTCTTATACTATTTCCAGTTTCTTTCGCGGCGTCGAGAATTTCATTAGATAATTTCATTGCCATAGTTTTTCCAGAACGTGCCCTCGCAAATTCTGTAATCCACTTTAAAGAAATATTAGTTCCTCGATAAGCACGAATTTCAATAGGCACTTGATAAGTTGAACCTCCAACTCGCCGAGCTTTTACTTCAGCTTTTGGAGTCACATTTTTTACAGCCTTTTCGAGAACCAATACAGGATTTTCGTCCGTTTTAGTTGAAATAAGTTCTAATGCATCATAAACGATCCTTTGAGCAATCGATTTTTTACCGGATTTTAAAATTCGGCTTACTAACAGTGTCACTAGCCTGCTGTTATAGATAGGATCAGCTACCGGCAATGTCTTTTGAGCTCTACTTCTTCGCGACATAATTTTTTATTTTTTGAATAGAAATTATTGATTTATGAACCCTTAGGTTTCTTTCCTCCGTATTTAGATCTACTTTGTCTTCGATCTTTAACACCGGCCGCATCTAGTGTTCCTCTAACAACGTGATAACGGCAACCAGGTAAATCTTTAACCCGACCACCTCGAATTAGCACAACGGAATGCTCTTGAATGTTATGCCCGATACCTGGAATATAAGCAGTTACTTCAAATCCAGATGTTAGTCTTACACGAGCAACCTTACGTAAAGCAGAATTTGGTTTCTTTGGTGTTGTTGTATATACGCGAGTACAAACCCCACGTCTTTGAGGACATGACTTAAGGGCTGGCGATTTTGTATTTTTTACTTTCGCTGTTCGCTCAAATCTAACTAATTGTTGTATTGTTGGCATAAAAATATTTACTCAGATTGATTTTCAATACCGTATTTACGCATAAAACGCTCTACCCGTCCTTCAGTATCGAGAATTTTTTGTGACCCTGTATAAAAAGGATGGTTTCCAGACCAGATATCAACATTTAGTCGTGGCTTTGTCGAACCAACTTTCATAACCAGCTGACCATCACAATAAACTTTTGCATTTGGATACCACTCAGGGTGAATTGATGTTTTTGCCATTTTATCTGCAATTTTTTTAACGTTTTGAGAATTGTGGGGCTTTTCTTGCCTTTTTTAGTCCATACTTTTTTCGTTCTTTACGACGAGAATCCCGCGTTAAGAAACCTTCGGCTTTAAGGGAAGCTCGATTTTCTGGCGACATATAACATAGTGCTCTGGCAACTCCAAGTTTAATAGCATCCGCTTGACCTTTTAACCCACCACCATGCGTATTAACATATATGTCATACATATTTTCCAAACCTAAAGTTGTTAATGGAACTTTGGATGCGTTAATATATTGCGAGTTAAACTGAAGATACAATTCCCCAAGCTTTTGATTAACGATCATTGAACCGTTTCCAGGAACTAAGATAACTTTAGCTACGGAAGTTTTTCTACGACCTATTCCGAAATAAGCCGACTTCGTTTCTGAAGTTGATAGAGACATAATTTAAAAAGTTTACAGTCGTTTTAATAAAATTTTTATTAAGTTCAAAGATTCTAGAAAGCTAATATATTAATATCGCTTTAAAATATATCTTGCCTTTTAACAGTCGTTTAAAGAATTTACTTCTTTATTTTTTAAGATCTAAGTCAAATCGCCTTTTTAAGTTATAACAAACTTCATCGGCAGATTTTTGTCCAAAATTCTTAAATTCTAGCAGATCTTCTGCAGAATATTGTAATAAATCTGATAAGGTATGCACATTTGCCCGTTTCAGGCAATTGTATGCACGAACTGACAATTCGAGTTCTTCTATGAAAACCGTTTCTAAATGTTCACCTTCTTTTTCTAATACCGGTGTTTCCGGAATTATTACTAAAGGAGAAGATGTTTCCACAATTTTCAACAAACCAAAAGTATTTTCTAAAATTTCAGAAGAAAAACTGAGAGCTTCAGACGGTTTAATACTTCCGTTGGTCCAAATCTCCAGAATTAAAGTTTCTAAATTAGATGTCGAATTATTCTTTGATGTTTCCACAAAGAAATTTACTTTCGTCACCGGCATAAAAATAGCATCTACGCCTAAAAAGCCCTCGGGAAGATTGTAATTCGTTTTACCATTAGTAATGTAATTTTGACCATATGTAATCAAAAATTCCATTTTTAAGTCGGCTTTATTAGTAATCGTCGCAATATATTGACTTGAATCTACTAAACTAATTCCCACAGGTAACTCGATACTACTCGCCGTTACTATACCGATGTTATTTGTTTTTAACTGGGCCAAAAGAGGCTCTTCGTTATAGTTGACCGTACCTTTTAAAATAATCTGTTTTAGATTAAGTAATATATCTACTACATCCTCTTTAATATTGGTAATTGTTGAGAATTCATGGTTAATCCCTGCAATACGAACACCAATAATAGCAATACCTTGCAAATTAGATAAAAGAACACGCCTTAAAGCATTTCCAACTGTTGTACTTTGGCCTTTAATAAACGGCCCAATTGAATATTTCCCGTAAAGGGATGTTGCCGCTTTTTCTTTAGACTGCAAACACTGAACTTGAAACATGATTTAAATGAACCTTCTAGGATTTGCCTATGAATAGATGTTACGGTATTCTAAATTCTTTTCTAAACACGCCTCTTCTTTGGTGGACGGCATCCATTATGTGGTACTGGAGTAACATCTTTAATTAATGAAACTTGTAAACCACACCCTTGTAATGCACGAATTGCAGTTTCACGTCCACTGCCCGGGCCACTGATAACAACTTCTGCTTGTCGCATACCTTGCTCATAAGCCATAGACGCAACCTTTTCTGCAGCTGATTGTGCTGCAAAAGGTGTACCTTTTTTCGCACCTTTAAATCCACTACCGCCAGCGGAAGCCCAAAATAGAGTATTACCCTGCTTATCCGTGATATTTACAATAGTGTTATTAAAAGTTGATTTAATGTGAACTACGCCATTCGTAATTGTTTTTTTCAAACGCTTACCAGAAGAGCGCTTTATCTGTTTGACCATATATAAGATAATTCTATAAAAAAGGGTTATTTCTTTTTCGCAACTGGAATTTTAACCTTTCCTTTTCGTGTTCGAGCATTGGTTCTTGTTCGTTGACCTCTTACTGGAAGTCCTACTCGATGGCGACGACCTTTAGCGGATCCAATTTCTGTTAATCGTTTTACATTTTGAGAAACGAATCGTCTTAGATCACCTTCTGTTTGATAATTTTCATCAATTATTGCTCTTATACTCGTAATTTCTTCATCGGTTAACTCATTACATCTTGTACTAGGAGACACGTTAGCTTCTTTTACAATTTGCTGCGCACTTGTATTTCCAATTCCAAAGACATACGTTAATCCAATATCAATACGTTTATTACGAGGAAGATCTACTCCTGAAATACGTGCCATTGCTTTTTTTTGCGAACTTTTATTTACGTTTCATTTTTGCTCGACCTTGTCGAACCTTCAGTCTTGGATCAGATTTACAAATTAAATAAGTTCGCCCGCGGCGCTTTACAATTTGACAATCCTTCGCTCTATTTTTTAAGTTACCAATAGAACTTACTACTTTCATAAGATTGCTAATATTAACAATTTCAAAATTATTTATTTATTGTTCTTCAGAAAAACTTAAAAGTCTTTTTAAAGATATTTCTATAAATTTATGCTAATCGACTTATAGTAAAAAGTCTACGTTTTTTTAAAACTCTCGTAGTTTTGTGATACGAGATAACCGCGTATTTGGGATGAAACATCTGTTATCACTCCAATCAAAATTATAAGTGAAGTTAAGTTTTTAAAAATATTAAAATTAAACAGATTTCCTAAGACGAAAGGAAAAAAGGCTAAGAAAGCTAAAAATATACCGCCCATAAAAGCCAATCGACTAATAATTTGTTCTAAATATTGGGTCGTCTCTTTACCTTGTTTTAGCCCTGGAATGTTGTAAGCCATCTTTGTTAAATTCTCGGATAGATCTTTTGGCTTGAGTACTAAAAGCGCGTAAAAGCTGCTAAAGAAAACAACAAGAACTAAATTTAAACCAAACGATACAAATGTTAATACGCTTGTCAAATTTGCATTCCCCCCGGAAAAAGTACTCGTTAAAACAAATTGAACAGGATAAAATAAAACTGTTGCAATAGTTGTACTGAAAACAAGCGGCATAATTCCGCCCTGATTTAATTTAATTGGAATATAGCTATTCTTCAATTCAAAATTTGTAGCGTTTTGCTCTACGTAATTAAAATTAAGTTGTCTTGCCGAAACAATATTTACTTTTTTATACGAATCTTGGACTAAAACAATAATAGACACAATTAAGAGATAAATAAAAAAGGATGAAAGTACTGTTATTGAATTATTTAAATTTGACGTACTTGATAAATTTTTCAAAAACTCATTCATGCTGGGTGGTAACCCGCCAATAATATTGGTAAAAATTATAATAGAAGAACCATTCCCAAGATTTTCCGTCGTGATTAATTCAGCAAACCACATCGACAACATGGACCCCGTTGTTAATGATAAAATAATTTTCAAGGCTAGTAAAAGATTCCAGTTAAAAACTACGGGTTTAACTAATCCAAAAGCAATCCCGGTACTCAAGATTAACGCCCAACATAACGTTATATATCTTGTATATCGGTTAATTTGTTGTCTCCCGAGTTCACCTTCCTCTTTTTGTAAACGCTCCAATGATGGAATTACTGGTGTTAAAAGTTGAATTACAATTGATGAATTAATATAAGGTAAAATACCCAATGCCCCAATCCCAAGAAACGAGCTACCCGTCAAGTTTTTAGCAAAACCAAATAACGGGTTGATTGTTTGACTCTGGGCAAAAATATCTAAATCAACACCAGGTACCGGTACAAAAAGACCCAAACGGATGAGGATTACAAAACCGAAAATCTTCGCTAGTTTATTCTTAAGTAGGTTAAGCGTTTCTGATGATGCCATTAATTAAAAAACCGTTAACTATTATAAGATCTTAATGTGCTTAAACCATTAATCGTGGCTCTAGCATTATTTAATAAATTATTAGAGCCTAATTGTTTCGATAAAATATTCTTAATCCCGGCTAATTCTAAGACTGTTCTGATTGAACTTCCGGCGATTACACCTGAACCGGGTGCTGAAGGCCTTAGAATAAGTTTTGCTGCACCAAAACGACCACTAGTAGGGTGTGGTATTGAATTGGAGCTTGTTAACGGAACAGTTACTATATGTTTTTTACCGTCGGTTACACCTTTTCTAACAGCTGTAATAACATCTCCGGCTTTACCAACCCCAACACCAACTTTACCTTGCTCGTTTCCAACTACAATAATAGCTCGGAAACTCATTTTTTTTCCTCCTTTAACAACTTTAGTTACACGATCAATCGAAATAACCCGCTCTGACCACTCATTTTTAGATTTAACTAATTTTTTAGGACCCATAAAAAAAATACAATAAAAAATTGAATTAAAATGTTTAATAGCTTACTTACCAGTTTTACCGGCTTTACGTCTAATAACTTCACCTTCATAGGCAATACCTTTACCTTTATAAGGTTCTGGTGGGCGAACCGAACGAATTTTAGCAGCAAACTCTCCAACCATATCTTTTTGCATACCAGAAACAACAACACTAGTTGGGCTTTCTACTTTAATAAGTAATCCTTCAGGCGGACTCATTTTAACAGGATGGCTATAACCCATATTTAGAACTAAATCTTTTCCATTCATTTGGGCCCGGTACCCAACACCCGTAATTTGCAATTTTTTTTCAAAACCTGCAGAAACGCCTGTGACCATATTTGCAACTAATGTTCGCGAAAGTCCATAAAGCGATTGGGATAGTTTAGTATCTTGCGTCTTTTCAAGAAAAAGTTTTTGACTATTCTCATCCATAGTACAACAAACTAAAGATGGTAAAATTCTTGATAGACTACCTTTAGGTCCATCTACGGAAATTTTTTGACCGTTTAAATTTACTTTTACTTTTTCTGGTATAGTTATAAATTGTTTACCGATACGAGACATAATTTATTTGAAATTTACCAAATATAACATAGAAGTTCCCCACCAATACCTTCCCTACGCGCTTGGTGATCTGTCATTAAACCTTGTGACGTAGAAACAATTGTTGTTCCAAAACCACCTAAAATTTTAGGCATTTTTTTTGCACCACTATAAACTCGCAAACCAGGTTTACTAATACGTTGAATTTGTATAATACTAGGCTTTCGATCTTTTCCATTATATTTTAAGGATAATAGAAGGGAGCTTTTTAAGCCATTTTCTAATTCTTCAAAAGATTCGATTAATCCTTCAGAGAAAAGTACTTGTGCAATATTTCTTGTTACCTTTGTTGAAGGTATTTGTACAATTTGATGCTTAGCTAAATTCGCATTGCGAATTCGAGTTAACATATCAGAAATAGTATCAGTCATTTAATTCTTTTAAAATTTTAAAAATTAAATAGGAGTAAAAGGCATTCCAAAAGCTTTTAATAAAGCACGAGCTTCTTCATCCGTTTTTGCTGTGGTTACAATTGAAATATCTAAACCACGTCTTTGAGTTACATCATCATACGAAATTTCTGGAAAAATAAGCTGCTCTTTTAAACCTAAATTATAATTTCCCCGCCCATCGAACCCATTGGGGTTAATGCCTCGAAAATCTCGTATTCTAGGTAATACGATATGAATTAGTTTTGTTAAAAAAGTATACATACGGGCTTGTCGTAAAGTAACGGATGCCCCAATCGACATACCATCACGAATCTTGAAACCCGCAACAGACTTAGTTGCTTTATTAATAGTAGGTTGTTGACCTACAATTAAACTCATTTCGCTTACACTGGCTTCCAATTCTTTAGAATTTTTTGAAGCTTCGCCAATCCCTCTATTAACGGAGATTTTAACCAGCTTCGGAACTTGCTCGATATTCTTATACCCAAATTGTTCAATCATAGATGGAACAATCTTTTGCTTATACAAGCCTTTTAAATCAAGTTTCATAGATGGTAGATAATATTGCTTTAAAGTTACGAATTTCCAAAATTTAGAGTACTTCAGGCGCTAAAGAAACAATTTTCGTGAACCCCTTTTCCTTAAGTTCCCTAGCAATTGGACCAAATACTCGTGTACCACGAGGATTATTTTCCTTATTGATAATAACGGAAGCGTTGTCATCAAAACGTAATCGTGAACCATCGTCTCGTCTTACAGATTGTTTTGTTCGAACGATAACGGCCCGTACAACATCTGATCGTTTTACTGTAAGGTTTGGAGTAGCATCTTTAACAACACCAATAATAACATCACCTACACGACCATAGCGACGATTACTACCAAGAACTCGAATACACATCAATTTTTTTGCACCACTATTATCAGCTACCCTTAGGCAAGTTTGCGGTTGTATCATTTTCTATGTTACTGACTTTCTTAAAACATTAATTAAAACCCAATTTTTTGTTTTACTCATGGGTTTAGTTTCACGAATACGCACTTGATCTCCTATACAAGAAGTAGATGTTGCATCATGAACAGCATAACGCTTAGTTTGTGTAATTACTTTTTTATACCTCTTATGCATAGTTCGATCGTTAACTGCAACGATACGAGTATTTAACATTTTGTCACTTACCACGATACCGGTTTTTTCTTTTACGGCCATATTATTTTAATAAGAAAAATTTTTTATGTCGTTTTTAAGCTTTCTCTAAAATTTTCGTTTTAATAGGAAGCTTATAAGAAGCCAATTTTAGAACCTTATAAGCCATTTCTTTATCTAAGCCATTAATTTCAAAAAGTACAGCGCCTGGTTTTACAACAGCAACCCAATAAGCAACAGTACCCTTACCGGAACCCATCCTTGATTCCGCAGCTCTTTCAGTAATTGGTTTATCAGGGAAGATTCTAATCCATATTTTTCCAGTCCGACGAACGTATCTAGTGATACTTCGTCTTGTCGCTTCAATTTGTCTGGAAGTAAGCCAAACAGGTTCTAACGCCTGTAAACCATATTCACCAAAAACAATAGTATTAGCTTTTGAAACACCTTTAAATCTACCGCGGTGTTGTCTACGAAATTTAGTTCTTTTTGGAAGTAACATAAAATTTACTTATACAAACGTATTAGTTTAATTTAGTAAAGCTCTTTATTAAAGATCCAAACTTTAATACCTAAGACACCATATATAGTATTTGCTCGATGTGTAGCATAACTAATATCTGCCCTCAGAGTTTGAAGTGGTACACGTCCTTCACGAGCCCATTCAGCACGCGCAATTTCAGCACCGTTTAATCTACCAGCGATCTGGATCTTAAACCCTTTAACACCACTTTTTTGTAACATTTGAGTTGTCTGACGTATAGCTTTTCGAAACGCAACACGTTTTTCAAGCTGGTCAGCAATAGATCTTGCAACTAAAGAACTTTCATTTTCACTTCGAGTCACCTGTAAAACCTTTACGCGAATTTGTTTTGAATTCGGGACTATCGTTTTAAGATCATCTTTTAAATTGATAATTAAATTATTTTGATCACTTTCAGATGTTATGGCTTTTGGTCTTGCTGCGTGAACAATTAGTTCAAGTTGGTTTACTTTTCTTTGAATTTCTAGTTTAACAATACCAGCCTTACTATAAATAGCTTCGAATTTTTTTTCAAAAAAAGTTCTAATTTGATAATCTTCTTTCAAAATTTCACTATAAGCTCCATAATTAGCAAACCATGTCGCATTATGTGCTTTATTAACACCGGTTCTAAAACCGTTCGGATTTATTTTTTGTCCCACGAACTAGCTCCTCGTAATTTATTTTTTAATTAGCCATAACAATTGTTATGTGCGAAGTAGATTTTAAAATTCGATAAGCTCGACCTTGAGCTCTTGGTCGAAAACGCTTCATTGTTGGCCCTTTATCCGCAAAAGCAGATTTAACAACTAAAGTTGTTTCATCCAAGCCAAAATTATTCTTTGCATTGGCTGTCGCTGAACGTAAAACTTTTATAATTGGAGCACAAGAAGCGTACGGCATAAATTCTAATAAGGTTAATGCTTCCGCATATGTTTTACCTTTTATTTGTCTAAGAACACGGCGAACTTTTGTCGGAGACATTCTAATATATCTAGAAACCGCCTTTACTTCGTTTTTTTGTAAAAAATTCTTTTCCATAGTTTTTTACTAACGTTTTCCTTTTTTATCTTTTTTTACGTGTGAACGAAACGTTCTTGTAGGGGCAAATTCACCAAGCTTGTGACCAATCATTTGATCAGATACAAATACCGGAAGATGCTGATGTCCGTTATAAACTGCAAATGTATGACCAATCATATTTGGGAGAATCGTTGTCGAGCGAGACCAAGTTTTAATGATATCTTTTTTCCCACTGGCATTCATTTGCTCAACTTTTTCAAATACATAAGAGGCTACAAAAGGGCCTTTTTTTAAGGAACGTGCCATCTAGATCTATAAATTATCTTGATAAATAAAAATAAAATGTATTTAATTAACGTCTTGAACGTAAAATTAATTTAATACTTGCTTTATTAGGATTTCTTGTTTTTATTCCTAAAGCAGGTTTACCCCAAGGGGTAACAGGTTTTGCGCGACCAATTGGCGATCTACCTTCTCCACCTCCATGAGGGTGGTCGATCGGGTTTTTAACAACACCTCGAACTTTAGGTTTTTTACCAAGCCAACGGCTACGACCAGCCTTACCTAGGGTAATATTAACACTGTCAATATTTCCGACTTGTCCTAGCGTCGCGTAACATTTTTTGTTTACAAGTCTAACTTCATTTGAAGGTAATTTTAAAGTTACAAAATTCCCTTCTTTTGCAATTAACTGCGCGTAGGTTCCAGCGGATCTAGCAATTTGACCGCCTTTACCAAGTGTTAACTCCACGTTGTGGATAATACTTCCTAATGGAATTAATTCTAATGGCATGGCATTTCCGACTTCAATTGGTACACCCATACCTGAATTAATCTCCATACCCACTTTTAAAGAACGAGGTGCAATTATGTACTTCTTTGAACCATCTTTATATTGCAATAAAGCTATTCGTGCATTACGGTTTGGATCATATTCAATTGTTGCAACTTTCGCAACAATTGTTGATTTTCGGTGGAAATCGATTACACGATACTTTCTTTTGTGACCACCACCGCGGCCTTTTACGGTAATACACCCACGGTTATTTCTACCACTACAGGCACGTTTACCAAAAGTTAAGGATCTTTCCGCTTTCACTTCTGATAAATCATCAAAATATGAAACAGATTTTGAACGTGTACCAGGGCTATAAGCTCTATACAAACGAATTGCCATAAAATATTTTTTATTTAAGAACGTCTAAATTTTGATTCCAAAAAACTTATTCTTCTTCAAATAATTTAATAGAATCTTCTGAAGCTAATTTAACAATTGCTCGTTTATAACGAGACTTTTTTCCAATAAATTTACCCACACGGCGTTTTCTTAAAGGCAATAATGAAGTATTTACTGCAAGAACCTTTACATCAAATAACTGTTCAATCGCAGCTTTTAACATATTTTTATCTGCCTTTACATCTACCGCAAAGCTATATTGGTTTTGTTCAATGAGCCTTATTGTTTTTTCCGTAAGAATTGGATACTTTATTATCCCTAAAAGAGCTCTTTGATTAGATTGATTGTACGTCATAAGAAATCTGCTGGACTAACTAACCTTTTAAACTGAAAATTTCTGTGGCTGAATTTTTAACGTTGTGTTTTTCTTTCCAGGTACAGAACCTTTAACAACGAGAATATTTTCCTCGGCATTTAAGTAAAGAATTTCCGTATTTTTAAGCGTTACTGTTTTTCCACCTAAACGACCAGCCATTTTTTTGCCTGGATATACACGTCCAGGTGTACTTCCAGCACCAATACTTCCTGGTAATCTATGATTCTTTGAACCATGAGTCATAGGGCCTCGACTAAAATTATGACGCTTTTGGTTACCAGCAAAACCTTTACCAATACTCGTTCCTGTAACTCTAACTTTTTGCCCAATAGAGAAGGTATTCACCTTAACCAGTTGGCCTAGTTTGTAATTATTTGGGTTTGTTACACGAAATTCACCGAAAGATGTAAAACCCCTACCGCCAAACTTTTTTAAATGGCCTCGGGTAGGTTTATTAATTTTATCCAGCTTTTTTTCGTTAAAAGCAACTTGGACAGCGTTATAACCATCTGTTTCGGTAGTTTTTATTTGACTGATTTGACAAACCCCAGTGTTTAAAATAGTTACAGGAAGAATTTTTCCAGATTCGTCAAATATTTGAGTCATCCCAATTTTTTTAGCAAATAAACCTGCTTGCATAACTATATCTTGAATGTCTATATCCTTAAAATGCATGAACAATACCAATTTTAAAAAATTGAGTTTTTAGAAGCCCTATCAAAA
>Ga0115104_10807924_pt1 | contig 13105 bp, 24 predicted proteins | sample CN18umnscriptome_2_FD_89649 | JGI IMG/M metagenome (GOLD analysis project Ga0115104, IMG submission 89649) | Marine eukaryotic communities from Pacific Ocean to study complex ecological interactions - CN13ID_70_C50_10m_0.8um Metatranscriptome... | ecosystem: Environmental > Aquatic > Marine >...
CGTGCAGCTTTATTGACTAAAAGTTTTTTACTTCTACGTCAACACCAGCCGAAATATCTAAATTTCGTAAATTTTCAAGAGTACTGTCCGAAGGCTTATAAACATCAATTATACGCTTATGTGTTCTAATTTCAAAATGATCGCGTGCCTTTTTATTTACATGCGGAGAAGTTAAAACACAATATCTTCGACATTTAGTTGGTAATGGGATCGGACCAATTGCCTCAATACCACTTGCTTTTACGGCATCAACGATTTTAGTACATGAACTGTCTAAAATCGATGACTCATAAGCTTTAACACTTATACGAAGTTTTTGTAAGTTTAATGAACTCATTCAATAGTTAAAAATTTATTCAAGAATTTTTGAAACAACACCAGCTCCAACAGTTCTTCCCCCTTCACGAATGGCAAAACGCATTCCCTGCTCAATCGCAATTGGGTTAATAAGTTCTGCTGTCATTTTAATTCGGTCACCAGGCATTACCATTTCTGCAGCACTTCCATCGTCACCTGTGAATTGAAGAATTGTCCCAGTAACATCCGTTGTTCGTACATAAAATTGCGGACGGTACCCTGTAAAGAAAGGTGTGTGTCGACCACCTTCATCCTTGTTTAAGATATATACTTCCGCCTCGAATTTTTTATGCGGCGTAATTGACCCAGGTAAAGCAAGTACCATACCACGCTCAATCTCAGTCTTTTGGATACCACGAATTAAAATACCCACGTTATCGCCGGCCATACCCTGATCAAGAGTCTTCTGGAACATTTCAATTCCAGTTACTGTTGTTGCTTTAGTTTCTTTTAATCCAACTAATTCTACAGCATCTCCGACACTAACAGCACCTCTTTCAATTCTTCCTGTTGCTACTGTACCACGGCCAGTAATTGAGAATACATCCTCAATTGCCATCAGGAATGTCTTTTCAGTATCACGCTGAGGTGTTGGGATATAAGTATCAACAGCGTCCATTAAATCGTAGATTAGATCTACCCACTTGTCTTCACCACGCTCTTTTGGACCACCTTCTACAGCTTGAAGAGCTAATAGGGCAGAACCCGAAACGAATGGGATTTCATCACCAGGGAAATCATAACTTTCTAACAGCTCTTGTACCTCTAGTTGAACTAGTTCTAACAGTTCCTCGTCGTCAACTTGGTCAGCCTTGTTTAAAAAGACAACAAGGTACGGAACTCCAACTTGCTTAGCTAATAAGATGTGCTCACGTGTTTGTGGCATTGGACCATCAGCAGCAGATACAACGAGAATACCCCCATCCATTTGCGCTGCACCGGTAATCATGTTTTTTACATAATCAGCGTGTCCTGGACAATCTACGTGCGCATAGTGACGATCTGCTGTCTCATACTCAACGTGTGCTGTGTTAATAGTAATACCACGAGCTTTTTCCTCAGGCGCAGAATCAATTTCGTCAAATTTTTTAGTCGCAGAAGGGTTATTAATAGCTAAGGTAGCCGAAATCGCAGCTGTTAAAGTAGTTTTACCGTGGTCTACGTGACCAATCGTACCAATGTTAATGTGCGGCTTTGATCTTTCAAACTTTTCGCGTGCCATAGAAATGTAATTGAATTAGAAATTTATTTAAGTTTAGTTTTAAAATACTTTTGGCGGAATGGCTATGAATCAAAAAAAAAGGTTATTTTAGTATCTGAAGTGGGCAAACGCTTTGTTTGCTTCAGCCATTTTATGCGTTTGTTCTTTTCTTCGGATACTGTTACCAGACTCCTTTGAGGCATCGATAATTTCATTTGATAGCTTCTGGGCCATACTTTTACCCGAGCGCGCACGGGCAAATTCTGTAATCCATTTTAACGACACATTTGTTCCTCTGTAAGCACGAATTTCGATCGGAACTTGATAAGTTGATCCACCAACCCGACGAGATTTTACTTCAACTTGTGGGGTAACATTTTTAACAGCCTTCTCAAGTACTAGTACAGGGTTCTCTTCCGTTTTAGTTGCGATCATCTCTAAGGCATTGTAAACAATCCTTTGCGCAAGGGATTTTTTACCTGACTGTAAAATTCTACTAACTAGTAAGGTAACTAAACGACTGTTGTAAATAGGATCTGGCTCAGCTAGTTTTCTTTGAGCTCTACTTCTACGTGACATAGTTTAATTTCTAATTTATAAATTTAATTGATTATGATGAAGCTTTTGGTTTTTTACCACCATATTTCGATCGACTTTGTCTACGATCTTTAACTCCAGCAGCATCAAGAGTACCCCTAACTACGTGATAACGACAACCTGGTAAATCTTTTACACGCCCACCGCGTATTAATACCACCGAATGTTCTTGGATATTGTGACCAATCCCTGGAATATAAGCTGTTACTTCAAACCCAGAAGTCAGGCGGACACGAGCAACTTTTCGTAACGCCGAATTCGGTTTTTTAGGAGTTGTCGTATATACACGTGTACAAACACCACGTCGTTGAGGACATGCTTTTAAGGCAGGTGACTTTGTTTTTTTCTTATTAGCTACCCGTTCGAATCTAACTAATTGTTGTATTGTTGGCATAAATTAATTTTCAGTTTGGTTTTCCATACCGTACTTACGCATAAAGCGCTCTACTCGCCCTTCTGTATCAAGAATTTTTTGTGAACCAGTATAAAAAGGATGATTCCCCGACCAAATATCAACATTTAATCTTGGTCTAGTCGAACCAACTTTCATGATTAATTGCCCATCACAATAAACTTTTGCATTAGGATACCATTGAGGATGAATTGATGTTTTTGGCATTTTATTTTGTATTTTTATTAACGCTTAGAGAATTGAGGAGCTTTTCTCGCTTTCTTTAATCCGTATTTCTTTCTTTCTTTACGGCGCGAATCTCTCGTTAGGAAACCTTCGGATTTTAAATTCGAACGATTTTCTGGGGACATATAACATAAAGCACGTGCAACCCCTAACTTTATTGCATCGGCTTGTCCCTTTAAACCACCACCATGTGTATTAACATAAATGTCATACATATTTTCTAGCCCTAAAGTTGTAAGTGGGACTTTTGAAGCGTTGATGTATTGGGAGTTGAACTGCATATAAGATTCCCCTTGCTTGTTATTTACAATCATTGATCCTGTACCAGGAACTAAAATAACTTTAGCCACGGAAGTTTTTCTACGACCTATCCCAAAATAGGCTGACTTCGTTTCTGAAGCTGATAAAGACATAATTTAATTGAATTTTTTGCAGTCGTTTTAAATAAGTAATAATTGCGTTCAAAGATTCTATGCAACCTTCTAGGTTCAAGATCTTGTCTTTTAACAGTCGTTTAATATATTCTAAGTCTTATTTTCGAAGATCTAAGTCAAAACGTTTTTTCAAACTATCACAAACCTCATCGGCTGATTTTTGACCAAAATTTTTAAATTCTAATAGGTCATTTGCCGTATACTTCAGCAAGTCAGACAAAGTGTGAACATTTGCTCGTTTTAAACAGTTATAAGCTCTTACTGATAACTCTAATTCTTCAATAAAAACGTTATCAAGATGGCCTTCTTTTTCTTCTTGGCGAGGTGCTTCGATTTTTAACGTTTGAGTTGATAATGTATCTGTGATTTTTAGAATACCAAAGGTATTTTCTAAAATTTCCGCGGAAGAACTTAAAGCTTCTGAAGGAAGAATACTTCCATTTGTCCAAATTTCTAAAATCAAACTTTCCAATTCTGAAGAAGAATCCTTTCGTGAAGTTTCGACAAAGAAATTAACCTTTGTTACTGGCATAAAAACGGCATCAACCGATAGGAACCCCGCCGGAATAATGGAATCTAACTTTCCACTCGGGACATAATTTTGGCCGCTAGCCACAAGGAACTCCATTTCAACTTGCCCATAGTCTGTTAAATTAGCAATATATTGACGAGGGTCAACTAATGAAATATTATTAGGAAGTTCAATATCACCTGCAGTTATAATACCCGGGTTTGTAGCATTAAGGCGAAAAAATGTTGGTTCGCTAATATTACCTTTAAAGATAATTTGTTTTAGATTAAGCAAGATGTCAACAACGTCCTCCTTAATATTTGGAATCACTGAGAATTCATGATCAATCCCTGTAATACGAACACCCGTGATAGCAAGCCCTTGTAAATTCGACAAAAGAACACGTCTTAACGCATTTCCTACTGTAGTGCTCTGCCCTTTTATAAAGGGGCCAATAGAATACTTCGAATAAAGTTGTGTTGATATTTTTGTTGTAGACTCGAGGCACTGAACTTGAAACATGACTTAACTAAAATATCTAGAATTTACGAATAAATATGCTAGGTTGAAATAAGTTTTTTCTTAACCTATCTTTATACACGCCTTTTCTTTGGAGGACGGCAACCATTGTGTGGAACAGGGGTAATATCTTTAATTACGAGAACTTGTAAACCACAACCTTGTAAAGCACGAATAGCTGTTTCACGACCACTTCCAGGGCCACTTACAACAACTTCAGCTTCACGCATCCCTTGTTCATAAGCAATACTAGCAACTTTCTCAGCTGCTGACTGTGCAGCAAAAGGGGTACCCTTTTTCGCACCTTTAAACCCACTCCCACCGGCCGAAGCCCAATATAAAGTGTTTCCTTGTTTATCTGAAATATTTACAATCGTATTGTTAAAAGTGGATTTAATGTGCACTACACCACTTGTTATTGTATTTTTTAACTTTTTTCCAGAAAATCGCTTTACCTGTTTAACCATATTAAGCTAAATAAATTGAAGAATAATTACTTTTTCTTTGCAACTGGAATTTTAATTTTCCCTTTACGCGTTCTCGCATTTGTTTTTGTTCTCTGACCACGAACAGGAAGACCTACACGGTGGCGGCGACCCTTTGCGGAACCAATTTCTGTTAATCTTTTTACATTTTGAGAATATACTCGTCGTAAATCTCCTTCTGTTTGGTACTCTTGATCGATAATTGCCCTTATGCTTGTAATTTCTTCATCTGTTAAATCACTACATCTCGTGCTTGGTGAAACATTTGCATCTTTTACAATTTGTTTTGCACTAGTATTACCAATCCCAAACACATATGTTAAACCAATATCAATCCTTTTGTTACGAGGAAGATCTACCCCTGAAATACGTGCCATATTTTTTGTTATTACTAACTTTTTTATTTACGTTTCATTTTTGCTCGACCTTGTCGAACTTTTAGTCGCGGATCGGTTTTACAAATAAGATAAATTCTTCCGCGACGTTTTACAACTTGACAGTCCTTTGATCTATTCTTTAGGTTGCCAATGGAACTTACTACTTTCATAAGTTTAATTTTAATTTAATACTTCAAAAACTTCCATCTGGTTACTTACTTCTAGCCGCTTTAAGGTAATATGAAGAAATCCTTTTATAAGGATAAAGTAACTGACTTGGAATAAAAAGTCTACGAGTTTTTAAAACTCTCATAGTTCTGTGAAACTAAATAGCCTCGAATTTGAGACGAAACATCAGTAATGACACCGATTAAGATAATTAATGACGTTAAATTGCTAAAAAGTTTAAACTGGAACAAGTTTCCTAATACAAATGGGAAAAAAGCTAAAAAGGCGAGGAAAACCCCACCCATAAAAGCTAAACGGCTAATAAGCTGTTCAAGATACTGAGTTGTTTCCTTTCCTTGTTTTAATCCCGGAATGTTATAGGCCATTTTAGTTAAATTTTCTGATAAATCTTTAGGCTTCAATACTAACAAAGCATAAAAACTACTAAAAAAAACAACCAAAACAATGTTTAACGTAAACGAACAAAATGTTAATAAGCTTGTTAACTGATTCCCTTGTAAGGAAAGCCCACCAGAAAGTAACAACTGTAGTGGATAAAATAAAAAAGTGGCAATTGTTGAACTAAAAACAAGAGGCATAATACCACCTTGGTTTAGTTTTATTGGAATATAGCTATTTTTTAATTCTGCAGTTTGCGAACCCTGTCCACTAGAATTTAAACTAAGTTGACGGGCGGAAACTATGTTAACCCTTTTGTAGGAGTCCTGAACTACTACAATTAAAGAAACAATTGCTAAATATATTAGGTACGCTCCAAACAAAACTAAAGGGTTCCCAGCTTCAAGCTTTCCAAAATTTGTTGGGATACCCCCAATGATATTAATAAAAATAATCATTGAGGAACCATTTCCGAGTTGCTCATTAGTAATAAGTTCAGCAAACCACATGGAAAGCATGGAACCTGTTGTAAGCGCTGTAATAATTTTCAAAGCTAATAAAATACTCCAATTAAATACAACGGGCTTAACTACAACAAAAGCAATACCTGTACTTAGAATGATTGCCCAAGCCAACGTTAAATATCTTGTATAACGAGTAATTTGCTGTCTACCGTATTCCCCTTCCTCTTTTTGTAAACGCTCTAAACTAGGAATAACGGGCGTAAGGAGTTGAATTACAATTGAAGAATTAATGTAAGGTAAAATCCCCAACGAACCAATTGCCAGAAAAGCACTTCCGGTTAAATTTTTTGCCAGGCCAAATAATGGATTTGCTACCTGGTTTTGGGAAAAAATGTCTAAATCAACATTAGGCACAGGAATATAGAGACCAAGCCTAATTAAAAACAAAAACCCAAGTATTTTCAGAATTTTTTTTTGCAGCTGTTTTAATGTTTCTGATCCTGCCATGTAATTACAATTTAGACGTTATAAGATCTTAATGTACTTAACCCGTCAATTGTTGCTCTAGCATTATTTAATAAATTGTTAGAACCCAATTGCTTTGATAAAATATTTTTTATTCCCGCAAGCTCAAGTACTGTGCGGATTGAACTACCTGCGATTACCCCTGAACCTGGAGCTGATGGGCGAAGAACAAGTTTTGCAGCACCAAATCGACCACTTGTCGCATGAGGAATAGAGTTGGAACTTGTTAAAGGCACAGTAATAATATGTTTTTTTACCATCTGTTACACCCTTTCGAACAGCTGTAATAACATCTCCAGCCTTACCAACACCTACTCCTACTTTTCCTTGCTCGTTACCGACAACAATAATAGCGCGGAAACTCATTTTTTTACCACCCTTAACAACTTTTGTTACACGTTCAATTGCGACAACTCGCTCTGACCATTCGGATTTGGATTTAATAACTTTTTTAGGAGCCATGCTAAAAATTTAATATAGAACAGTATTTAAATAATTTAAGAAGTTTACTTACCAGTTTTTCCAGCTTTACGTCTAATGAACTCGCCTTCATAAGCAATTCCTTTTCCTTTGTAAGGTTCAGGAGGTCGCACAGCACGAATTTTTGCTGCGAATTCACCAACAAGATCCTTCTGTGTACCAGTAACAAGGACGCTTGTTGGGCTTTCAACCTTAACTGCCAAACCGTCGGGAGTAATCATTTTTACCGGATGACTATAACCCATATTTAATAAAAGATCCTTCCCTTCAAGCTGAGCTCTATAACCAACACCTGTAATTTGTAAACGTTTTTCGAAACCAACCGAAACCCCGTGTACCATATTACCAACTAATGTTCGAGAAAGCCCATAAAGTGCTTGCGAAAGTTTAGTATCTTGTGTTTTTTCAATAAATAAATTTTGGCCCCCTTCATCCATAGTACAACAAACTAGCGAAGGTAAAATTTTAGAGAGCTTTCCTTTTGGACCATCTACTACAACTTTTTGTCCATCTAATTTTACTTTTACTTTTTCAGGTATAACTATAGGTCGTTTGCCGATACGAGACATATTTTATTTTCAATTTACCAAATATAACATAAAAGTTCACCACCAACGCCTTCTTTACGAGCTTGTTGATCCGTCATTAAACCACGGGAAGTGGAAACAATAGCTGTTCCAAAACCACCTAAAATTCTCGGCATTTTTCGAGCGCCGCTATATACACGCAGGCCCGGTTTACTTATACGCTGAATTTTAGCAATAGTAGGTTTACGATCCTTCCCTGTATACTTTAGGGAAATTAGTAACGAACTTTTTAAACCATTTTTTAATTCTTCAAAAGAATCAATTAAACCTTCGTTACAAAGTACCTGTGCAATATTGCGGGTTACTTTTGTTGAAGGTATTTGTACAATTTGATGCTTTGCTAAATTCGCATTTCGAATTCGCGTTAGCATATCAGCGATAGTATCAGTAGTCATTTAATAAAGGTTTTTATTTAAAAACTAAGTTGTAGTGAATGGCATACCAAACGATTTTAATAAAGCGCGAGCCTCTTCATCCGTTTTTGCTGTTGTAACAATTGAAATATCAAGTCCTCTAATTTCAGTTACATCATCGTATGAAATCTCCGGGAAAATTAATTGTTCTTTTAAACCTAAATTAAAGTTTCCTCGCCCATCAAAACCATCTGGACTAATACCTCTAAAATCTCTAATTCTTGGTAAAACAATATGAATTAACTTTGTAAGGAACGTGTACATTTGGTCTTTGCGTAGAGTAACGGATGCCCCAATGGACATGCCATCACGAATTTTAAATCCAGCAACTGATTTTTTAGCTTTATTAACAGTTGGTTGCTGGCCTACAATTAAACCCATTTCTTCCACACTTGCATCTAGTTCTTTGGAATTCTTTGAAGCTTCACCAATACCACGATTCACAGATATTTTAACAAGTTTTGGTACCTGTTCAATATTTTTGTAGCCAAATTCCTCGATAAGAGAGGGGACAATTTTTTGCTTGTATAAGCCTTTTAAGTCTAGTTTCATGTCTAGTAAAATTTCACGTTGTTAAAATTAAGAACTTTTTTACAGAACTTCAGGCGCTAAAGAAACAATTTTAGTGAAACCTTTTTCTTTTAGTTCTCGAGCAATAGGACCGAAAACACGCGTCCCACGAGGATTATTTTCTTTGTTGATAATTACTGAGGCGTTATCATCAAAGCGTAAACGCGAACCATCTTTACGACGAACCGACTGTTTAGTTCTTACAATAACAGCACGAACAACATCCGATCGTTTTACTGTAAGATTTGGCGTAGCATCTTTAACAACACCAATAATAACGTCACCTACATGCCCATATCGTCGATTACTACCAAGAACTCGAATACACATTAATTTTTTAGCGCCGCTGTTATCTGCGACTCTTAAACAAGTTTGGGGTTGTATCATTTTTATGTTACTGACTTTCTTAAAACATTAACTAAAACCCAGTTTTTTGTTTTACTCATAGGTTTAGTTTCACGAATACGAACTTGATCTCCAATTGAAGAATTGAATGCTGCATCATGGACAGCATAGCGCTTAGTTCTTGTAATAACTTTTTTATATCTCTTGTGAATAATACGATCATTAACAGCAACGATGCATGTATCCTTCATTTTGTCACTAACAACAATACCTATTTTTTCTTTTACAGCCATAAATTGGAATTTAATAAACTAACAACGGTTATGTTTTAGCCTTTGTCAGATTTACGCTTTTTCTAAAATTTTTGTCTTAATAGGAAGTTTGTAAGAAGCTAACTTTAAGACTTTATATGCCATTTCTTTTGATAAACCATTTATCTCAAAAAGAACAGCACCAGGCTTAACTACAGCAACCCAATATGCTACTGTACCTTTTCCTGAACCCATTCTTGATTCTGCTGCTCTTTCAGTAATTGGTTTATCTGGGAAAATTCGAATCCAAATTTTTCCCGTACGACGCACATAACGTGTGATACTTCGTCGAGTGGCCTCAATCTGTCTAGAAGTTAACCAAACAGGCTCCAATGCTTGGATACCGTATTCACCAAAAACAATCGTATTTGCTTTTGAAACTCCTTTAAACCTTCCACGGTGTTGTCGACGAAATTTTGTTCTTTTAGGGAGTAACATAAAATTTAATTTTTAAAATTTCAAAGGTTTTACGTTAAAAGATTTCTTTATTAAAAATCCAGACTTTGATTCCTAAAACACCGTAAATTGTGTTTGCTCGATGCGTTGCATAACTAATATCTGCTCGAATTGTCTGTAGTGGTACACGACCTTCACGGGCCCATTCGGCACGCGCAATTTCCGCACCATTTAATCTACCAGCAACTTGAATCTTAAATCCTTTAACCCCACTTTTCTGTAAAAGCTGAGTAGTTTGGCGGATTGCTTTTCTAAAAGCTACTCGCTTTTCAAGTTGATCACCAATAGAGCGGGCAACTAAAGAACTTTCATTTTCACTTCGTTGTACTTGTAAAACTTTAATACGGATCTGCTTTGAGTCACCCACAAGTGTTTGTAACTGATTTTTAAAATCCGTAATTAAACTGTTTTGCTCTGTATCTGCTGCAATTGCTTTTGGACGTGCAGCATGAACGATCAACTCAAGTTGATTTACCTTACGTTGAATTTCAAGCCTAGCAATCCCAGCCTTACTGTACATTGCTTCAAATTTCTTTTCAAAAAATGTTCTTATCTTGTAATCTTCTTTTAGAACCTCACTATATGCACCATAGTTTGCGAACCACGTTGCATTATGTGGTTTGTTAACCCCGGTTCTAAACCCTGTTGGATTTGTTTTCTGTCCCACGAACTTGATCCCCGTAATTATTTAATTGTTAATTTGCCATAACAATTGTTATGTGCGATGTAGCTTTTAGAATTCTATAAGCTCTCCCTTGAGCTCTTGGGCGAAATCTTTTTATCGTTGGCCCTTGATCCGCAAATGCAGATTTAACTATTAGATTTGTTTCATCAAAACCACAATTATTTTTTGCATTTGCAGTAGCAGAACGTAAAACTTTTATAATTGGAGCACATGACGCGTATGGCATAAACTCTAAAAGCGTTAACGCTTCAGGATAAGTCTTTCCTTGAATTTGTCGAAGAACTCGACGAACTTTACTTGGAGACATTCTCACGTATTTCGAGATAGCTCGAACTTCATTTTTTTGTAAAAATGGTTTTTTCATAGCTTTGACTAACGTTTTCCTTTTTTATCTTTTTTGACATGTGAGCGGAACGTTCGCGTAGGGGCAAATTCACCAAGCTTGTGCCCAATCATTTGATCAGATACAAATACGGGAAGATGTTGGTGGCCATTATAAACAGCAAATGTATGCCCAATCATATTAGGAAGAATTGTTGTTGATCTAGACCAAGTTTTAATAACATCTTTTTTCCCGCTCGCGTTCATTTGTTCGACTCTTTCAAAGACATGTGAAGCTACAAAAGGCCCTTTTTTTAAAGAACGTGGCATCTTAATTTAATCTTAGTTTAAAAATTACTTAACGGCGTGAACGTAAGATATACTTACTACTTGCCTTTGTTTGTTTTCTTGTTTTAATACCTAATGCAGGCTTACCCCAAGGTGTTACAGGTTTCGCGCGACCAATTGGTGATCGTCCCTCACCACCACCGTGTGGGTGATCGATAGGGTTTTTAACAACACCACGAACTTTAGGTTTTTTACCTAACCAGCGGCTGCGACCAGCTTTCCCAAGAGTAATGTTAATGCTATCAATATTACCAACTTGCCCTAAAGTCGCATAACACTTTTTATTTACTAGACGAACTTCATTTGAAGGTAATTTTAAGGTAACAAAATCGCCTTCTTTTGCAATTAACTGGGCATAAGTACCAGCTGCACGTGCAATTTGACCACCTTTACCAAGTGTTAACTCAACATTATGGATAATACTTCCTAAGGGAATAAGCTCCAATGGCATTGAGTTACCCACTTCAATAGGAGCATCGCTACCTGAATATAAGTCCATTCCCACTTTTAAGGATCTAGGGGCAAGAACGTACTTTTTTAAACCATCTTTATAATGCAATAGTGCAATTCGTGCATTACGATTTGGATCGTACTCAATTGTTGCTACTTTAGCTGAAATTGTTGACTTTCGATGAAAATCAATAACACGGTATTTTCTTTTATGTCCCCCACCTCGACCTTTAACGGTGATAACACCTCGATTATTTCGACCACCACAGGCTTTCTTACCAAAAGTTAAACTCTTTTCCGGCTTGACCTGCGATAAATCATCAAAATATGACACAGATTTAGAACGTGTCCCGGGACTGTAAGCCCTATATAGACGAATTGCCATATAACTTGTTTATTCTTTAAGAACTTCTAAATTTCGATTACAAAGTTTAGTTATCAAACTACTCTTCAAATAAAGTAATTGAGTCTTCCGACGCTAACTTAACAATTGCTCTCTTATAACGAGATTTTTTCCCAATAAATTTTCCTACCCGACGCTTTCTTAGCGGTAACACAGATGTATTTACGGAAATTACTTTTACATCAAATAGTTGTTCAATGGAAGATTTAATAACCGTTTTATCCGCTTTGCGATCCACTGCAAAACTATATTGGTTCTGCTCAATTAACCGTATCGTCTTTTCAGTAAGGATTGGGTACTTTACTATACTCAGTAAATCTTGCTGATTTGATTGCTTGTATACCATAAAAAATAATACTGAAATTGATTAAAACTTTCGCGGCTGGATTTTTAACACAGTATTCTTTTTACCTGGAACAGAACCTTTTAAAACTAAAATATTTTCTTCAGTATTTATGTAAAGGACTTCTGTATTTTTAAGCGTTACTGTTTGTCCACCAAGCTGACCGGCCATTTTTTTACCTGGATAAACACGTCCAGGGGTACTACCAGCACCAATACTTCCCGGTAATCTATGGTTTTTAGAACCGTGGGTCATTGGACCACGACTAAAATTATGACGCTTTTGGTTACCGGCGAAACCTTTACCAATACTTTTTCCAGTTACTCGAACTTTTTGTCCGAGAGAAAATGTGTCAATATTGACTACTTGGCCAAGTTTAAATTCTTCAGGGGCATCAACATGAAACTCACCAAAAAATTTAAACCCTTTATCACCAATTTTCTTTAAATGACCTTGTGTAGATTTGTTAATTTTTTCTAACTTTTCTTCTCCGTAGGCTACTTGAATAGCGTTATAGCCATCAGTATTCTTTGTTTTAATTTGACTAACTTGACATAATTCTGTTTTTAGAATTGTGACAGGCAGAATAGTACCAGATTCGTCAAATATTTGAGTCATACCCACTTTTTTCGCAAATAAGCCTGGCGTCATATTAAGTTGTTGTTTGGTCTTAAGATTAAAATAGTTACAATGCAATTTTATTAAAAATTTTTCTTATA
>Ga0115104_10878102_pt1 | contig 13064 bp, 24 predicted proteins | sample CN18umnscriptome_2_FD_89649 | JGI IMG/M metagenome (GOLD analysis project Ga0115104, IMG submission 89649) | Marine eukaryotic communities from Pacific Ocean to study complex ecological interactions - CN13ID_70_C50_10m_0.8um Metatranscriptome... | ecosystem: Environmental > Aquatic > Marine >...
ATACGCACAGTTTTAACAAGAATATCTCATCTGCTTTGTATAATTTTAATTAATTGAGATTTTTAACCTCAACGTCTACACCTGGTGAAATCTCCAAATTTCGAAGATTCTCAAATGTATTCGATGTAGGAGTATATACATCAATTATTCTTTTATGTGTTCTAATTTCAAAATGTTCACGTGCATCCTTATTCACATGCGGCGAGGTTAAAACACAATAACGTCGCAATTTAGTAGGTAGTGGGATTGGTCCTACAACATTTACACCACTTAAGTTTACAGCTTCCACTATTTGATTACATGAACTATCTAAGACTGATGGTTCATAAGCTTTAAGGCTTATGCGAAGTTTTTTAAAATTTATTGTATTCATATGGCTTTTATAAAAAAAACTATTCTAGAATTTTCGAAACTACTCCCGCACCAACAGTTCGACCCCCTTCACGAATAGCAAAACGCATACCTTGCTCGATAGCAATTGGGTTAATAAGCTCTGGTCATTTTAATTCGATCACCTGGCATTACCATTTCTGCTATACTACCATCATCACCTGTGAACTGTATAATTGTACCTGTAACATCTGTTGTTCGCACATAAAATTGAGGACGATAACCTGTAAAGAAAGGTGTATGACGACCTCCTTCATCTTTATTTAAAATATAAACCTCCGCTTCAAATTTTTTGTGAGGAGTAATTGAACCAGGTAATGATAAACCATACCACGTTCAATTTCTGTTTTTTGAATACCTCGAATAAGAATTCCTACATTGTCACCAGCCATTCCTTGGTCAAGTGTTTTTTGGAACATCTCGATACCAGTTACTGTCGTTTGTTTAGTCTCTTTTAATCCAACTAATTCTACAGCATCGCCAACTGATACCATACCTCTTTCAATACGACCAGTCGCTACAGTACCACGCCCTGTAATTGAAAAAACATCTTCTATAGCCATTAAGAAAGTTTTTTCGGTATCTCGTTCAGGAGTAGGAATATAGCTATCTACCGCATCCATTAAATCATAAATAAGATCAACCCATTTATCATTCCCTTTTTCAATTGGGCCGTTTTCAACAGCTTGTAAAGCTAGTAATGCAGATCCAGAAACAAATGGAATTTCATCACCAGGAAAATCATAACTTTCTAAAAGTTCTTGTACCTCTAATTGCACTAATTCTAGAAGTTCTTCATCATCCACTTGATCAGCTTTATTTAAGAAAACTACTAGATAAGGAACACCAACCTGTTTAGCCAGAAGAATATGCTCACGTGTTTGAGGCATAGGACCGTCTGCAGCAGAAACTACTAAAATACCTCCATCCATTTGGGCAGCTCCAGTAATCATGTTTTTTACATAATCCGCGTGGCCTGGACAGTCCACATGGGCATAGTGTCTATCTGCCGTTTCATATTCTACGTGAGCTGTATTAATAGTAATACCACGAGCTTTTTCTTCTGGAGCTGAATCAATTTCATCAAACTTTTTTGTAGCTTCCTTATTATGAATAGCTAGTGTTGCCGAAATTGCTGCTGTTAAAGTCGTTTTACCATGATCTACGTGACCAATAGTACCAATGTTAATATGCGGTTTTGATCGCTCAAACTTTTCGCGTGCCATAGTAGTTTTAGTTATTTTAAAATTTAAATTTAGACTTTTGGCGAAAAAATATTTGTATAATACTATAGGATTTATTCTTAAATAGACCTTTTAATATTTAAAATGCGCAAATGCTTTATTAGCTTCCGCCATTTTATGGGTTTGTTCTTTTCGACGAATACTATTACCGGCTTCTTTAGCGGCATCTAAAATTTCATTTGATAATTTAAGAGCCATGCTCTTACCAGAACGCGCTCGAGCAAATTCTGTAATCCACTTTAAAGAAATATTAGTCCCACGATATGCTCGAATTTCAAGAGGTACTTGATATGTAGAACCACCTACACGCCTAGCTTTCACCTCTACTTGAGGTGTTACATTTTTTACTGCTTTTTCTAAAACTAGTACAGGATTTTCTTCTGTTTTTGTTGAAATAATTTCTAAAGAATTGTACACAATTCTTTGAGCAAGTGATTTCTTACCTGATTGTAAAATCCGATTAATTAATAACGTGACTAAACGACTCTTATAAATGGGGTCTGGCTCCGCCAATTTTCTTTGTGCTCTACTTCTTCTTGACATAACTAATTTAGTTTTATAATAAGATGCCTACTAGTTTTTTGGTTTCTTTCCACCATATTTTGAACGGCTTTGTTTACGATCCTTTACCCCTGCGGCATCTAATGTTCCTCGAACGACGTGGTAACGACAACCAGGTAGATCTTTTACACGTCCACCACGTATTAATACTACAGAATGTTCTTGAATATTGTGTCCTATTCCTGGGATATAGGCAGTTACTTCAAACCCTGATGTTAATCTAACACGAGCTACTTTTCGCATAGCCGAATTAGGTTTCTTAGGAGTTGATGTTGTTACACGAGTACACACACCTCGTCTTTGAGGACAAGATTTAAGTGCTGGGGATTTTGTTTTCTTTTTCTGAGCTATCCTCTCAGATCGAATTAATTGTTGTATTGTTGGCATAAATTATTTTTATTCATTTTGGCTTTCTATGCCGTATTTACGCATAAAGCGTTCAACGCGACCTTCTGTATCAAGAATTTTCTGAGAACCGGTATAAAATGGGTGATTTCCAGACCAAATATCTACATTCAATTTAGGCTTTGTAGAACCTACTTTCATAACTAATTGCCCATCACAATAAACTTTTGCGTTAGAATACCATGTGGGGTGTATCGAAGTTTTTGCCATTACAAATATATATACTTTATTAACGTTTTGAGAATTGCGGAGCTCGTCTAGCTTTTCTTAAGCCATACTTCTTTCTTTCTTTTCGACGAGAATCCCGTGTTAAGAAACCTTCTGTTTTTAATGAAGCCCTATTTTCTTTAGATATGTAACAAATTGCTCTTGCTACACCCAATTTAATCGCATCTACTTGCCCCCTTAATCCTCCACCATGGGTATTTACATAAATATCGTACATGTTTTCTAAACCCAATGTTGTAAGAGGAACTTTTAAGGCATTTATGTATTGTGAATTAAATTGCATGTATAATTCGCCAGGTTTTTGATTAACTATTATGGAACCTGTGCCTGGAATTAGAACAACTTTAGCTACAGAGGTTTTTCTTCGTCCTATGCCAAAATACGCTGACCTAGTTTCTGAAGCCGATAAAGACATAATTTAAATTTTCTAACCGTTGTTTAATAAATTTTTTATACGTTCAAAGATACTATTTTTAAATAGATCTTGTCTTTTGACAATCGTTTGTGAATTTTGCTATTTTTTAAGGTCCATGTTAAAACGTTGTTTTAAGTTGCTACAAACTTCATCTGCTGATTTTTGACCAAAATTTTTAAATTCTAACAACTCCTCAGAAGAGTATTGTAACAAATCCGCTAAGGTGTGAACATTTGCACGTTTTAAACAATTGTATGCTCTTACCGAGAGTTCAAGCTCCTCTATAAAAACATTTTCATACTGGTCGCTTTCCGTTTTTATTTTCGGAAGTTCTATATTCGGTTCAACAATAGTGGGTGTATTTGTAATTTTAAATAATCCAAAAGTATTTTCTAAAATATCGGCACCTGTACTTAATGCTTCCACTGGTGTAATACTTCCATTTGTAGAAATTTCTAGAATTAAACTTTCTAATTCTGCAGATAAATTATTTTTTGACGTTTCGACAAAAAAATTGACAGTTTTAACTGGCATAAAAACTGCATCGACAGCCAAAAACCCTGTAGGAAGTAAGGATCCTATTTTTCCGCTCGTAATGTAATTTTGACCCTTACTAATAAGAAATTCCATTTCTAAGTTGCTGTTTTTGGTTAAACAAGCAATATATTGTCTGGGATCTACAACGTTAAGATTACCTAAAAGTTCAATATCTTTTGCAGTTACAATTCCTTCATCTTTTCTAGATAAACGCGCTATTATAGGTTCATTAATTGAACCTGTAAAAATAATTTGTTTTAAATTAAGTAGAATATCAATAACGTCTTCTTGAACATGAGGTATTGTTGAAAACTCGTGATCAACACCTGTAATACGGACCCCTGTAATAGCAATGCCTTGTAAATTGGATAACAAAATACGTCGTAAAGCATTACCAATAGTATTACTTTGTCCTTTTATAAAGGGGCCAATACTATATTTAGAATAAATTTCCGTTTGGGATTTTGTCTGACATTCTAGACATTGTACTTGAAACATAATCGAAATAAAAGTTCTATGAATCTACAAAAGTAAAGACACACTATCCGAAATTTTCTATTTAGAAACCAATTTAAAATTTAAACTCGACGTTTTTTTGGTGGTCGACAACCATTATGAGGAACAGGTGTAATATCTTTAATTACCAGGATTTGTAATCCACACCCTTGTAATGCTCGAATTGCTGTTTCACGACCACTTCCAGGACCGCTAACTACAACTTCTGCTTCTCTCATTCCTTGCTCATATGCGACTGTAGCAACTTTTTCTGCTGCTGATTGTGCAGCAAAGGGTGTACTCTTTTTTGCGCCTTTAAATCCACTACCACCAGCAGAAGCCCAGAATAGTGTATTTCCTTGCTTGTCTGTTATATTAACAATAGTGTTATTAAATGTTGATTTAATATGGACAACACCACTAGTTATTGCTTTTTTTGTTTTTTTACCGGAAAATCGCTTTATCTGTTTAACCATACTAAATACTAAACTAGTTACAGTTTATTTCTTTTTTGAAACTGGAATCTTAATTTTACCCTTACGTGTTCTCGCATTTGTTCTTGTTCGCTGACCACGAACAGGTAAACCAACACGATGACGACGACCAGTTGCGGATCCGATTTCTGTTAATCTTTTTATGTTTTGTGAATAAAACCTTCTTAGATCACCTTCTGTTTGATAATTATCATCAATTATCGCCCTGATTGTTGTAATCTCATCATCAGTTAAATCACCACAACGCGTACTTGGGGAAACATTTGCATCGTTTATAATTTGTTTTGCACTTGTTTTCCCTATTCCAAAAACATAAGTAAGCCCTATATCAACTCTCTTATTACGAGGAAGATCGACTCCCGAAATACGTGCCATTTGTATTTTTGTTTAATGAATTTTTATTTACGTTTCATTTTTGCTCGACCTTGTCGAACTTTTAATCTTGGGTCCGTTTTACAAATTAAATATATACGGCCTCGGCGTTTCACAACTTGGCAATCTTTTGAACGATTTTTTAAATTACCAATTGAACTTACAACTTTCATAATTTGAATTTCTTTAGGTTGTCAATAATAAACCTATGAAAGAGTATTTTTCAAAATGGGTCTATTCCTTTTGAAGTAACTTCTTTAATAATCGTAGGTTAATTTAATTATAATTAAAAGTCTATGGGGTTTTAAAGCTCTCATAATTTTGAGAAACTAAGTACCCTCTTATCTGAGAAGAAACGTCAGTAATAACACCTATTAAAATTATTAAAGACGTTACATTTTTAAAGGAACTTACTTGAAAAATATTATTTAAAATAAAAGGGAAAAAAGCGAATGCTGCTAAAAAGATCCCTCCAATAAAAGCCAAACGAGTAATCGTTTGTTCTAGATACTTAATTGTTTCGTTACCTTGCTTTAAGCCAGGAATAGTATAAGCCATTTTTTTTAAATTTTCGGACAAGTCTCGAGGCTTTAAAACTAGCAACGAATAAAAAGTACTAAAAAATATAATTAAAATAACATTTAAAAGAAGAGAAATGTTTGTTAGTATCGGACCCAAAGAACCTGCATTGTTTTTCAACAATGTCGTTAAAAGAATTTGCAAAGGAGAAATTAGAAGTGTAGCAGTTGTCGTGCTAAATACGAGCGGCATAATACCACCTTGATTTAGCTTTATGGGTATATAACTCCGTTTTGCAACAACGCTATTACCTTCTTGTTGTTCTAAATAATTTGCGTTAAGTTGTCTTGCCGAAACAATTTTAATTGTTTTATAAGCGTATTGAACTAAAACAATTATACGAACAAGTAAAATGTAAATAAGGAAAGTGATTAAAACTTGACTATTAAAAATACTGCTTAATTTTAGAGAATTAAGATCATTAAAATTTAAAGTAATACCACCAACAATATTTATAAATATTATTAATGAGGATCCGTTTCCTATATTCTCATTTGTTATTAATTCAGCAAACCACATCGATATCATGGATCCTGTGGTTAACGATATAATAATTTTTAAAGCTAAAACTGTACTCCAATTAAAAACTAAAGGTTTAACTAAAAAGATTGCGACACTTGAACTTAAAATCAGAGCCCAACCTAAGGTTAGAAATCTTGTGTATTTTCGAATTTCTTGCCTACCAATTTCCCCTTCATCTTTTTGTAGTTTATTTAGCCTTGGTATTATTGGCGTTAATAGTTGAATTATAATGGAAGCATTAATATAAGGAATAATACCTAAAGAACCTAATCCGATAAAAGAACTTCCGGTTAAATTTCTTGCTATTCCAAATAAAGACTTCAGCTCCTGCGTCTGTGAAAAAATATCTAAATCTATACCTGGTACTGGGATATAAAGTGCTAAACGTATTACGAATAGGAAACTTAGTACTTTAAGTATTTTTTGCCTTAATAGGGTTTATGTTTCAGCTACAGTCATCTAAATTGCAATTACAAGATTTATTTTATCCGTTGTACGTTTTTAAGGCACTTAAACTATTAACAGTTGCTCTTGCGTTATTTAGTAAATTGTTCGATCCTAACTGTTTCGATAAAATATTTTTAACTCCAGCAAGTTCTAAGACAGTACGTATTGAACTACCTGCAATAACACCAGAACCAGGGGCAGAAGGTCTTAGTAATACTTTTGCAGCACCAAAGCTCCCATTTGATGGGTGTGGTATGGTATTTGAACTTGTTAATGGTACAGAAATTATATGTTTCTTACCATCGTTTACTCCCTTTCTAACAGCAGTAATAACATCGCCTGCTTTACCTACACCAACACCTACTTTACCTTGTTCATTTCCAACAACAAGTATGGCACGAAAACTCATTTTTTTTCCACCCTTTACTACTTTTGTCACACGTTCAATAGATACAACACGCTCACTCCATTCCGACTTTGGTTTTGTTACTCTTTTAGGACTCATTATTAAATAATTTAAATAAAAATTGATTTACTAATAACATAGATTACTTACCAGTTTTACCTGCCTTACGTCTTATGACTTCATTTTCATAAGCAATACCTTTTCCTTTATAAGGTTCTGGTGGTCGTACAGAGCGTATTTTCGCTGCAAATTCTCCGACAATATCTTTTTGCATACCTGTTACAACAACGGATGTTGGGCTTTCGACATTAATAGTTAATTCTTTTGGAGTAATCATTTTTACAGGATGACTATATCCCATGTTTAAAACTAAGTCTTTTCCTTCAAGTTGTGCACGATAACCAACACCTGTTATTTGTAACCGCTTTTCAAAACCAGTGGAAACACCTGTAACCATATTTGCAACAAGCGTCCTTGAGAGACCAAATAATGCTTGCGAAAGTTTAGTATTCTTTGTTTTTTCAATAAATAATTGTTGCTTGGCTTCATCCAAAGTACAACACACTAGAGAAGGCAATATTCTGGAAAGACTACCTTTAGGTCCTTCCACGTAAATTTTTTGCCCTTCTAACTTTACTTTAACTTTTTCTGGTACTAATATACCTTGTTTTCCTATACGAGACATACATTATGTAATAATTACCAAATATAACATAGAAGTTCACCACCAAGCCCTTCTTTACGGGCTTGATGATCCGTCATTAAGCCAGATGAGGTCGAAACAATAGCTGTTCCAAAACCCCCTAGAATTCTCGGCATTTTTTTCGAATTACTATAGATTCTTAAACCTGGGGTACTTATCCTTTGTATAGTTTCTATACAAGGTTTACGTTCTTTACCGCTATATTTAAGAGAAAGAAGGAGAGAATTTTTTAATCCGTTTTTTAGTTCTTCAAACGATTCAATAAACCCTTCTACAAGAAGTACTTGTGCAATACTTTTCGTTATTTTAGTTGAAGGGATTTGCACTATTTGATGCCTTGCTAAATTCGCATTACGAATTCGCGTTAACATATCTGCTATAGTATCTGTTGTCATCTGTTAGTTTTTTTAACAATCTTTATAAATTACAACTCTTTAAATGGCATACCAAAAGCTTTTAATAACGCCCGAGCTTCTTCATCGGTTTTTGCCGTTGTGACAATAGAAATATCTAAACCACGAACTTGTGTTACATCATCGTAAGAAACTTCAGGAAAAACTAACTGTTCTTTTAAACCAATATTATAATTACCTCTCCCATCAAAACCTTTAGGATCAATCCCTCTAAAATCACGAATACGTGGTAAAACAATATGAATTAGTTTTGTTAAAAAATTAAACATTTGTTCCTTACGTAAAGTAACGGATGCTCCAATAGACATACCATCACGAATTTTGAAACCTGCAACAGATTTTTTTGCTTTATTAATAGTTGGTTGTTGGCCAACAATCAGAGTCATTTCGTTTACACTTGCATCCAGTTCTTTTGAATTTTTGGATGCTTCTCCAATTCCTCGGTTAACAGAAATTTTTACAAGTTTTGGTACTTGTTCAATATTTTTATAACCAAATTCTTCGATCAAAGAAGGAACAATTTTTTTCTTATATAATGTCTTTAAATCTAGTTTCATAGATACGATTATTACGCTTTCTTTAATTAAGCAAATTTTCTGCTAAAGCACTTCAGGCGCTAAAGAAACGATTTTTGTAAACCCTTTTTCTTTAAGTTCTCGAGCAATTGGACCAAATACACGTGTACCGCGTGGGTTATTTTCTTTATTTATAATAACGGAGGCGTTATCATCAAAGCGTAACCTTGAACCATCTCTTCTTCTTATTGATTGCTTTGTCCGAACAATTACAGCACGAACAACATCGGAGCGTTTTACAGTAAGATTAGGTGTTGCATCTTTAACAACTCCAATGATTACATCGCCAACGTGACCATATCTTCGATTACTACCAAGAACTCTAATACACATTAACTTTTTTGCACCACTGTTGTCGGCTACTCTCAAACATGTTTGTGGTTGTATCATTTGTTTATGTTGTTGATTTTCTTAAAACACTAGTTAAAATCCAATTTTTTGTTTTACTGATAGGCCTTGTTTCGCGAATACGTACTTGATCCCCTATCGAAGACTTGGCTTCTAAATCATGCACTGAATAGCGTTTTGTTTGTGTAACAACTTTTTTATAACGCTTATGAATAACACGATCGTTAACAGCTACAATGCGTGTATTATTCATTTTGTCACTAACAACAATACCTACCTTTTCTTTTACCGCCATATAGTTAGTTCCTTTTTTTAACTTTATATCTATACTCGTTCTAAAATTTTTGTTTTTATAGGTAATTTGTACGAAGCTAATTTTAAAACTTTATAAGACATCTCTTTATTTAATCCAGTAATTTCAAAAAGTATCGCACCTGGTTTTACTACAGCCACCCAATAAGCAACTGTACCTTTTCCAGAACCCATACGAGATTCTGCAGCTCTTTCTGTAATTGGTTTATCTGGAAAAATTCGAATCCAAATTTTTCCTGTACGACGTACATATCTAGTTATACTACGACGTGTAGCTTCAATTTGTCGGGAAGTTAACCATACTGGTTCTAAAGCTTGAATGCCATAGTCACCAAAAATTATTGTGTCTGCTTTTGAAACACCTTTAAATCTTCCACGATGCTGCCTACGAAATTTTGTTCTCTTCGGAAGTAACATAAATATATTTAATTAAAAAGCTATATAATTTCTTTATTAAAAATCCAAACTTTGATACCTAGCACTCCATAAATTGTATTGGCTCGATATGTTGCGTAACTAATATCTGCTCTGATGGTTTGAAGTGGTACACGACCTTCACGAGCCCATTCCGCTCGAGCAATTTCTGCCCCATTTAATCGACCAGCGACTTGTATCTTAAAACCCTTTACTCCACTTTTTGGAGCATCTGGGTAGTTTGGCGTACAGCTTTTCTAAAAGCAACTCGCTTTTCAAGTTGGTCCGCTATAGCTCTAGCAACTAATAAACTTTCGTTTTCACTTTTTGCAATTTGTATAACTTTTACACGAATTTGTTTAGAATCACTTAATACACTTGAAAGATTTTCTTTTAGTTTTAAAATAACGTTATCTTTATCAATAACAATAGTTTTTGGTCTTGCAGCGTAAACTAAAAGTTCTATTTGGTTTACTTTTCTTAAAATTTCTAATTTTGTAATCCCTGCCTTTCCAGATACTGTTGCAAACTCTTTTTCAAAAAATTTGCGAATCTTATAATCTTCTTCTAAAACTTGGCTGTACGTGCTGTAATTAGCAAACCAAGTTGAAGCATGTGTTTTATTAATTCCAGTCCGAAAACCGGTTGGATGCGTTTTTTGTCCCACTAATTTAACTCCTTACAAAATTTTAAACATTTTTATGTTGCCATAACTATAGTTATGTGCGATGTAGCTTTTAAAATTCGATAAGCTCTACCTTGAGCTCTTGGGCGAAACCTTTTCATTGTTGGCCCTTTGTCTACGAAGGCTGATTTTACTACTAATTTTGTTTCACTAAAACCAAAATTATTCTTCGCATTCGCAGTAGCAGAACGTAAAACTTTAATAATTGGAACACATGATGCGTATGGTAGAAACTTTAATGTAAGTAAAGCTTCTGAATAAGTTTTACCTTGGATCTGTTGTAAAACACGACGAACTTTTGTTGGCGACATTCTAATATACTTAGATACTGCTTTAACCTCATTTTGTTGTGCCATCTTTTTATTGTTTGCTTAACGTTTTCCTTTTTTATCTTTTTTTACATGAGAACGGAAAGTCCGTGTAGGAGAAAATTCACCAAGTTTGTGTCCAATCATTTGATCTGTCACAAAAACAGGAAGGTGCTGCTGCCCATTGTAAACGGCGAAAGTATGCCCAATCATATTAGGCAAAATTGTTGTAGAACGAGACCAGGTTTTAATTATATCTTTTTTACCTGTTTCGTTCATTTGGTTAACCTTTTCAATAACATAAGATGCTACAAAAGGACCTTTTTTTAGAGAACGTGCCATTGTATTTTACACAGTTATTAAAATGTAAAGGTTTTTATAAATCTAACGTCTTGAACGTAAGATATACTTACTACTTGCTTTAGTCTGTTTTCTTGTTTTTATTCCTAACGCAGGTTTTCCCCAAGGAGTAACAGGCTTTGCTCGACCGATAGGAGATCTACCTTCACCACCACCATGTGGGTGATCAATAGGGTTCTTAACTACACCTCGAACTTTTGATCTTTTTCCAAGCCAACGTTTTCTCCCTGCTTTTCCAAGAGTAATATTTATGCTGTCAACGTTACCTACCTGGCCTAAAGTTGCATAACACTTTTTGTTAACTAATCGAACTTCATTTGATGGTAGCTTTAAGGTAACAAAGTTGCCTTCTTTTGCTATTAATTGAGCATAAGTACCTGCAGCACGAGCAATTTGACCCCCTTTACCTAAAGTCAATTCTACGTTATGAATAATGCTTCCTAAAGGAATAAACTCGAGAGGCATTGCATTTCCAATTTCAATAGGAACGTTGTTACCTGAAGAAACATCCATACCTATCCTTAATGAACGTGGTGCAAGGATATAACGCTTTGACCCATCTTGATATTGAACAAGAGCAATACGTGCATTTCTGTTTGGGTCATACTCAATAGTAGAAACTTTAGCCAAAACCTTGGTCTTACGTTGGAAATCAATTACACGATGTTTACGTTTGTGTCCACCACCACGCCCTTTAACGGTGATAACACCCCGATTATTTCTTCCACTGCAAGCCTTCTTACCACGAGTTAGTGTTCTTTCGGGTTTTATTTGTGTCAAATCATCAAAGTATGACACAGACTTTGAACGCGTACCGGGACTATAAGCCCTATATAAACGGATTGCCATAATTTATTTTTATTAAAAACGTCTAAGTTTTTTGGTTAATTACCAATAAAACCTTATTCTTCTTCAAATAATAGGATAGAGTTTTCCGCCGCCAATTTTACAATTGCGCGTTTATATTGGGCTCTTTTACCTATAAATTTACCTACTCGACGCTTTTTAGAGGGTAATAAAGATGTGTTTACAGAAATTACTTTAACGTCAAAGAGTTCCTCCACAGCATATTTTATTGCTGTTTTATCAGCTTTCGAGTCAACAGCGAAACTGTATTGATTTTGTTCAATTAAACTAATAGTTTTCTCTGTTAAGATAGGGTATTTTATTATTTCTAGCAAATCATTCTGACGACGAAGAACATTTCCGACAGAAGATGTGTTTACAGTCTTGCTTAATGTAGTAGCCATAAATTAAAGTGATATTCTAAAAAAGCTCCTCTGAGTTTAAACTTTTTACTGTAACTGCATTTTTAATACAGTATTATTTTTTCCAGGTACAGATCCCTTTACAACTAAGATATTTTCTTCTGCGTTAATATAAAGAATCTTTGTATTCTTTAAAGTTACTTTTTTATTTCCAAGATGACCGGCCATTTTTTTTCCAGGGTATACACGTCCAGGAGTACTTCCTGCACCAATACTTCCAGGTAATCTGTGATTTTTAGAACCATGGGTCATAGGTCCACGGCTAAAGTTATGTCTCTTTTGGTTACCCGCGAAACCTTTACCAATACTTACGCCTGTCAAACGAACAGTTTGATTTTTTCAAAACTATCAACATTTATTTGTTGCCCCAGCTTGTATTCGTCCGGATTTTCAACACGAAATTCCCCTAAATATTTGAACCCTTGATCACCAGTTTTTTTTAAGTGACCTCTTTTTGCTTTATTAAGCTTTTCTAATTTTTCTTCCCCGTAAGCTACTTGTATCGAATTATAGCCATCAGTAACTAAAGTTTTTATTTGACTCACCTTGCATTTTTCTGCTTGAAGGATAGTGACTGGTAACA
>Ga0115104_10315769_pt1 | contig 13037 bp, 23 predicted proteins | sample CN18umnscriptome_2_FD_89649 | JGI IMG/M metagenome (GOLD analysis project Ga0115104, IMG submission 89649) | Marine eukaryotic communities from Pacific Ocean to study complex ecological interactions - CN13ID_70_C50_10m_0.8um Metatranscriptome... | ecosystem: Environmental > Aquatic > Marine >...
CTAAACTATATATAATTTAGATTTTTTAAAATCGCATTGCACCACATTACCTTAGAAATACACAAAATATCTTTATGAAGGCAGGCTTATTTGCAAAAAAGGTTGGGATGACCCAAATTTTCGACGAATCAGGTACCGCTGTCCCAGTAACAATTTTAAAAGCTGGATTATGTAAAGTGAGTCAGATTAAAACACTAACTAGCGACGGCTATAATGCTATCCAACTTGCCTATGGTGAAGAAAAGCTTACTAACTTAACTAAACCCAAGATAGGCCACTTAAAAAAGGTTGGGGATCAAGGGTTTAAATCCTTTGGAGAATTTCGTATAGACCAACCAGAGGAATTTAAATTAGGAAAAGTCATAGACGTTGCAATTTTTACCAAGGGTCAAAAGGTTAGAGTAACTGGTACAAGTATTGGTAAAGGGTTTGCTGGAAATCAAAAGCGACACAACTTTTCTAGAGGCCCTATGACTCACGGTTCAAAAAACCACCGTTTACCAGGTAGTATTGGTGCGGGAAGTACGCCAGGAAGAGTTTACCCTGGAAAAAAGATGGCCGGTCACCTTGGGAACGCAACAGTAACATTAAAGAATACTGAAATTATTTACCTAAACACTGACGAAAATATACTAGTTGTAAAAGGTTCCGTGCCAGGTAAGAAAAATGCTGTCCTAAAAATACAGCACCAAAAAGTAGGATAATTTATCAGTTCACAATATTGTTATGTCGTACATTCAACCTAACCAACGAGATCTTCTGGGTATTTTAAAATACCCGATTCTTACGGAAAAAACCATAAGGTTGCTAGAACAAAATCAATACAGCTTCGCCGTAGACCCAAAAGCAGATAAAACCGCTGTAAAGTACGCAGTTGAACAGTTATTTGATGTTAAAGTTACTTCCGTAAATACTTCATTATTACCATTACGCAAACGTCGCGTAGGGAAATTTATTGGAACAAAAGCTCGTTATAAAAGAGCAATAGTAGAATTAGCACCAGAGAATTCTATTACTTTATTTGAAGAAGAATAATTTGGTACTACAATTAAAAAAATTGGACGTTTTTAACTAGAAATCATTATTTAATATATGGCAATTCGTCTATATAGGGCATATAGTCCAGGAACTCGCTCAAAGTCTGTGTCATACTTTGATGACTTATCAAAGATAAAACCAGAAAGAACGTTAACGTTCGGTAAAAAAGCTTGCGGCGGGCGAAACAATCGCGGTGTTATTACAATTAAAGGTCGTGGCGGAGGCCATAAACGAAAATATCGTGTAATAGACTTTCACCGTAAATCTTCAATTTCCGCAAAGGTTTCAACTATCGAATATGATCCGAACCGAAATGCAAGGATCGCATTATTACAATACAATGATGGATCGAAGAAGTATATTATAGCACCTAGATCGTTGCGTATTGGTATGGAAATTTCTTCTGGAACAGATGTACCAATTGAAATTGGCAATGCTATGCCAATGGAATATATACCTCTAGGTAGTATTATTCATAATGTGGAATTAACACTTGGCAAAGGTGGGCAAATTGCCCGTGCTGCGGGGACATATGCACAATTAATCGCAAAAGAAGGCGATTTTGTTACACTAAAACTTCCTTCAAATGAAGTTCGCCTTGTAAATAAACGTTGCTATGCTACTTTAGGCCAAGTGGGTAATGTCGACAGTATAAACATTACATTAGGAAAAGCTGGCCGAAGCCGCTGGCTTGGAAAGAAGTCTAAAGTTCGTGGAGTTGTAAAAAACCCCATTGACCACCCACATGGTGGTGGAGAAGGGCGATCACCTATTGGGAGACCAAAACCGGTTACACCATGGGGTAAGCCTGCCTTAGGGATTAAAACACGAAAACAAACAAAAGCTAGTAGTAAATACATTTTACGCTCACGACGTTAACGACTTAATTAATAAGTGAAATTATAAATTTTTATTATTCAATATGCCACGTTCTTTAAAGAAAGGCCCTTTTGTTGCTTCCCATGTTTTTGAAAGGGTTGAGCAGATGAATGAAAGCGGTAAAAAAGACACTATTAAAACTTGGTCACGCTCAACAACAATTTTACCAAATATGATTGGTCATACATTTGCTGTTTATAATGGACATCAACATTTACCAGTATTTGTAACTGATCAAATGGTTGGGCATAAACTTGGTGAGTTTTCTCCTACAAGAACATTTCGTTCACACGTAAAGAAAGATAAAAAAGGAAAACGTTAATCAAAAATAAATGGTTAAAACAAGATTACAAAAAATGAAGTTCGAGCCGTGTCAAAGTACGTTCGAATGTCTCCAAGTAAAATCCGACGTGTTTTAAGACAGATACAAGGAAAGTCTTACTCGGAAGCATTACTTCTTTTAGAGTTTATGCCTTATACTTCATGTGCACCGATTATCAAAGTTTTGCGTTCGGCAACGGCGAATGCTAGAAATAACTTAGGCTTTAACGAATCGGAACTTACGGTAAAATCTGCATTTGCAGATAAAGGCCCAACTATGAAACGTTTTCGCCCAAGGGCACAGGGTAGAGCTTATAGGATTTTAAAAGGTACATCGCACATAACCATTGTTATGGCAAATTAGAAAAAATTTAAATTTTTATGAGGGTTTAGTTCGTGGGACAGAAAACACATCCAACAGGTTTTAGAATTGGAGTTAATAAAACACATAGTTCTACATGGTTTGCGAATTATGCAGTTTATGGCAACGTTCTAAAAGAAGACTACAAGATACGAGAATTTTTTGAAAAGAAATTTGAATCTATCTATAGCAAAGCAGGGATTACTAAGTTAGAAATCCAGAGAAAAATTAATCAACTCGAATTAATTATTCATGCTGCTAGGCCAAAAGCAATTGCATTAGATACAGAGAAAGATAATTTCGTCCTTAGTTTAAAAGACAGCATCAAATCTTTAGTAAACGAATCAAAACAGGTCCGTATTAAAGTATTGCAAGTAACAAAAAGTGAGAATGAAAGCTCGTTAGTAGCAAGATCAATCGGTGATCAACTTGAGAAGAGGGTAGCTTTTAGAAAAGCGATCCGCCAAACTACTCAAATGTTACAAAAAAGCGGTGTAAAAGGTTATAAAATTCAAGTCTCTGGCCGATTAAATGGTGCAGAAATTGCTCGGGCTGAATGGGCACGAGATGGAAGAGTACCTCTTCAAACATTACGTGCTGATATAAGTTATGCAACACATCGAGCAAACACTATCTATGGTGTGCTAGGAATCAAGGTTTGGATTTTTAATAAAGAGATCCTTTAATGAGTTATTTTAAATAAATGTATAAGTAAGATTTTATTTTATGTTACTTCCTAAAAGAACGAAATTCCGTAGACAACATCGTGGACGATTTAAAGGGGTTTCAAAAGCAAACACAATCATTTTTGGTGAATATGGTATTCAAGCTTTGGAGCCTGTTTGGTTAACCTCAAGACAGATTGAGGCAACCAGACGTAGTATAACTAGATACGTTCGTCGTACAGGAAAAATCTGGATTCGAATTTTCCCAGATAAACCTATAACAGAAAGAGCCGCAGAATCTCGTATGGGATCTGGTAAAGGTACAGTAGCCTACTGGGTTGCTGTAATAAAGCCTGGAGCCGTTCTTTTTGAAATCAACGGGTTAGATAAAGAAATGGCTTACAAAGTTTTAAAATTAGCTTCTTATAAGCTGCCTATCAAGACAAAAATTATAGAGAAAATTTAAACCATACGAACCCTGGAATATGGCGGTAAAAGAAAAAACCGGTATTGTCGTTAGCGACAAAATGAATGATACACGTATCGTTGCTGTTAGTGATCGTATCGTTCATAAACGATACAAGAAAGTTATCACTAGAACAAAGCGTTATGCTGTACACGATTCCCAATTTAATTCAGCTATCGGGGATCAAGTCCGTATTCGTGAGACAAAGCCCTTAGGTAAAACGAAAAATTGGGTACTTATTAGTGTTTTAAGAAAGTCAACAACATAATCAAATGATACAACCGCAAACTTGTCTAAGAGTAGCAGATAACAGTGGTGCTAAGAAATTAATGTGTATTCGTGTTCTTGGTAGTAATCGACGTTATGGTCATGTGGGCGATATTATTATTGGAGTTGTTAAAGACGCAACTCCAAACCTAACTGTAAAACGTTCAGATGTAGTTAGAGCCGTTATCGTGCGCACAAAACAATCTGTACGTAGAAGAGATGGATCGCGCCTACGTTTTGATGATAATGCATCAGTTATTATTAACAAAGAAAATAACCCACGTGGGACACGTGTTTTTGGTCCTATTGCTCGTGAGCTTAAAGAAAAAGGATTTACAAAAATTGTTTCGTTAGCCCCTGAAGTACTATAACCCAAAAAGGTTTTAACTTTACAAAATTCATAATTATTAACCATGAAACTGGATTTAAAGCGCTTATACAAGCAAAAAATTGTCCCTTCTATGATAGAAGAATTTGGTTACAAGAACATCGAACAGGTACCGAAACTTGTTAAGATATCTGTTAATCGAGGAATTGGGGAAGCATCAAAAAATTCAAAGGAACTAGACGCTAGTGTTAAAGAAATGTCTTTAATGATTGGCCAACAACCAAGCATTAATAAAGCAACAAAATCTGTTGCAGGTTTTAAAATTCGTGAGGGAATGTCGATTGGAGCTTCTGTAACTTTACGCCAGGAACAAATGTACAATTTCTTAACAAAACTAATCAACATTGTACTGCCAAGAATCAGAGATTTTAGAGGAATTAGTCCAAACAGCTTTGATGGTAGAGGTAACTATAACTTAGGGTTAAAAGAACAATTAATTTTTCCTGAGGTATCTTATGATGACGTTACGCAAATTCGTGGTTTAGATATTTCAATTGTTACAACAGCAAAAACTGATGAAGAAGCACGCGCATTACTAAAAGCCTTCGGCATGCCATTTGCAACGTCTTAGTTATTAACTTTTAACGATACAAAAAAACTCAATGGCGACAGATACTATAGCAGATATGCTAACCCGCATTCGTAATGCTAATTTAGCAAAGCATCAAATTGTCCAAATACCGGCTACAAAAAAAACAAAAAGCATTGCACAAGTATTACTTTCAGAAGGATTAATTGAGTCTTTTGAAGAATTAAAAAGTGGTTTAAACCGTTCACTCCTTTTATCCCTTAAGTATCAAGGGAAAGAACGTAAACCTTGCATTGAGAAAATTCAATGTATCAGTAAACCTGGTCTAAGAGTCTATAGCAACGCACAAAAGATGCCTAGAATACTAGGTGGGTTTGGAACAGCAATTGTCTCGACTTCACGCGGTTTAATGACAGATCACCAAGCCCGAAAAGAAGGTATTGGTGGCGAACTTTTATGTTATATTTGGTAAATTTAAACTAGATTATGTCTCGTATAGGTAAAAAGGCTATAACTTTACCAGACAAGGTAAAAGTTAAATTAGATGGTCAAAAAATTTCCGTAGACGGCCCAAAAGGTAGTCTGTCAAGAATTCTCCCTTCATTAGTTTGTTGTACTTTTAGTGAAGATGAAAAGGCGTTATTAATAGATAAGACTCAAGAAACAAAGCTTTCACAAGCACTTTATGGCCTATCGCGTACGCTTGTAGCAAACATGGTTATAGGTGTATCGACAGGTTTTGAAAAGAAATTACAAATTACTGGTGTTGGTTACCGAGCGCAACTTGAAGGTAAAGACTTAGTACTCAATATGGGTTATAGTCACCCTGTAAAAATGATTACACCACAAGAGTTATCCGTAAAAGTGGAAAACCCAACTACTGTTGTAGTTTCAGGTATGGAAAAAGACCTAGTTGGCGAATTTGCAGCTAAGATCCGCTCCGTAAGACCTCCAGAGCCCTATAAAGGAAAGGGCATCGCATACGAAGGTGAAATTATACGACGTAAAGCCGGTAAAACGGGTAAATAATATATTTCTCCTTACAGAATTTTTATTCAATTTTCTTATGAATTCTAAAAAAGCATTTAAACCTAAATCTGAATGGTCAGAACGCGTTGTGTCAATCGAACGTGTAACAAAAGTAGTGAAAGGGGGTAAAAAAATGAGCTTCCGAGCTGTTATTGTAGTTGGGAACGAACAAGGTAAAGTTGGTGTTGGTGTTGGTAAAGCAAGTGATGTTATTACGGCAGTAAGGAAAGGTGTAACGGACGGTAAAAAGCATATTATCTCTGTTCCATTAACTAGCTCAAATACAATACCACATGCTACAAACGGACGTTTTGGCGCTGCAAAGCTTGTTTTAAGACCCTCTGCCCCAGGTTCAGGTGTAATCGCGGGTAGTTCTATTCGTACAGTCTTAGAATTAGCAGGGGTTAAAAACATATTATCAAAACAGTTAGGTTCGAACAATCTACTGAATAATGCAAGAGCAACAATAAATGGTTTAAGTACACTAAAATCATACAACGTATAAAAACCATATAATTAAATGGTAATATCTGAAACAATAAGTTTATTACGGCAAAAAATATTTAAAATACTCGGTCTTTTAATTTTTGTCCGTTTAGGTTTATATATTCCAGTCCCTTGTGTCGATTTGGATATATTTTCACAAAACCAAGCAGTAAACCCATTATTTGGTTTTGCAAAAAATCTAACGGGAAGTTCTTTTTTAGGGATTGGTTCATTAGGAATTTTACCCTATATTAACTCTTCGATTATAATACAACTTTTAACACCAGTAGTACCGGCTTTAGAAAAGTTACAGAAAGAAGAGGGCGAATTAGGCCGACAACAAATAAACCGTTATACAAAATATTTGACTCTTTTATGGGCGCTGGTTTTAAGTACGGCATGTGCTTTTGTTTTAGTTAAACCTGTTGTATTTAATTGGAGTGTAATTTTAGCACTTAAAATTATATTATCCCTAACAACTGGGTCTATGCTATCGATGTGGTTTGCCGAACTAATAACTAACGAAAATCTTGGTAATGGATCATCAATGATTATTTTTATAAATATTATTGGTGGATTACCTGCAAGTATTAGTGAGTTTACAAAAAATTTAAACAATGCAAACGAGCCAAATAACCTGTTATTAATTGGTTCAGTTTTTTTAGCCTACATAACAATTGTCTGCGTAATTGTTTTAGTACAAGATTCATACAAAAAAATTAATATTGTATCGGCACGACAATTAAATTTTAATTCCTTAGGACAAGGTTCGCAAAATTTAGAATTAAAAAACAGCTATATACCAATAAAACTTAATCAGGGTGGCATAATGCCACTTGTATTTAGCACAACAGTAGCCACCTTGCTATTTTACCCATTACAGCTAGGTTTAACAAAATTATTTTCCATATCCGGTTTATCACTTACTAATTTATTAACTTTGGTATCTTTTGTTTTAAACATTATTTTAGTTGTTTTCTTTAGTAGCTTTTATGCGCTACTAGTACTTAAACCAAAAGACTTATCAGATAATTTAACAAAAATGGCATATGCTATACCAGGCTTTAAGCAAGGTAAACAAACAACACAATATTTAGAACAAATAATAAGTCGATTGGCTTTTATGGGTGGGTTGTTTTTAGCATTTTTAGCATTTTTCCCGTTTTTATTAACAACTATTTTTCAGATTAGTATTTTTAAAAACATAACATCGTTAGTTATTCTAATTGGTGTGATTACAGATGTCTCATCTCAAATAAGAGGTTATCTAGTGTCGCAAAATTATGAGAGCTTTAAAAAAGCGTAGACATTTTATTATAAGTCCATTAACCTAAAGTGGTAAAGAGGTAGGTTAACAAATGTTAACTTTTTAAGGTTAAATTTTGCAATATATCTGTTTAACAATAAAGTTCAATTATGAAAGTAGTAAGTTCCATTGGTAGCTTAAAGAATCGATCAAAAGATTGCCAAATTGTAAAACGTCGTGGTCGAATATACCTTATCTGTAAAACAGATCCCCGACTAAAGGTTCGACAAGGCCGAGCAAAAATGAAACGTAAATAAAGTTATAAATTACAAATAGAAATGGCACGTATTTCAGGAGTAGATCTTCCGCGAAACAAGCGGATTGATATAGGATTAACATACGTTTTTGGAATCGGAAATACAAGTGCAACGCAAATTGTAAAAGAAGCTAATGTTTCACCAAATACACGTTGTAGTGATTTAACCGATGAAGAAATTACGACGATAAGAGCAATAATTGATGAAAATTATCAAACAGAAGGAGATTTACGACGTGTTACAGCACAAAATATAAAACGACTTACTGAGATTGGGTCAGCAAAAGGCCGACGCCACCGTGTTGGGTTACCTGTTCGTGGTCAACGAACAAAAACCAATGCGCGCACTCGTAAAGGGAAAGTTAAAATCCCTGTTGCAAAGAAAAAATAACTAGTTTTTTAGACAGTTTAAATCTGCACTTATGGTAAAACAAATAAAGCGATTTTCTAACAAGAAATCAAAAAAGATTACAACTAGTGGTGTGGTTCACATTAAATCAACATTTAACAATACGATTGTAAATGTAACTGATAAACAAGGAAACACACTATACTGGGCTTCTGCTGGCGGAAGTGGTTTTAAAGGGGCGAAAAAAAGTACACCTTTTGCTGCGCAGTCTGCGGCAGAAAAAGTCGCAACAATTGTTTATGAACAGGGTATGCGCCAAGCTGAAGTTGTTGTTAGCGGTCCAGGAAGTGGTCGGGAAACAGCAATTCGAGCATTACAAGGATGTGGTCTACAAGTTTTAGTGATAAAAGATATTACTCCAGTACCACATAATGGCTGTCGACCTCCGAAAAAGAGGCGTGTATAATTTTTGATTAAATATAAACTTTGTAATAACAACATTTACAAAAATTTAGAAAAATTCTAAATACTCATGTTTCAAGTCCAGTGTTTACAATCGACAGAAAAAACTGAAACCGAGCTTTATTCAAAATATTACATTGGACCTTTTATAAATGGTCAAAGTACAACTATAGGAAACACTTTACGCCGCGTACTTTTATCAAGTTTACAAGGATTAGCTATTGTCGGTGCGAGAATTAATGGTATTAACCATGAATTCTCAACAATACCACATGTAAAAGAAGATGTCGTAGACATTTTACTTAATTTAAAACAAATTATTTTTAAAGGGAATATTAATGAACCAACTCTTGCTAGATTAAGAGTTAAGGGTCCAGGAATTATTACCGCGGATGACATTGAATTACCTCCTAATGTTAAATTAATAGATCCTCGCCAATATATTGCAACTATAACAGCTAAAAGTGGTGTAGAAATGGAATTTTTAATTACGAGGGGTCAAAGTTACCTTAAAAATACCACTCTAGAGTCGATTATTCCTAATGGTTTTCTAAGTGTAGATGCCGTTTTTATGCCTGTAAAGAAAGTAAACTTCTTTGTTGAAACAGCACAAACAAACAATTCACCAGAACTTGAAAGCTTAATTTTAGAAATCTGGACAAATGGTAGTTTAACTCCTGCCGAAGCCTTAAGCACATCTGCTGAGATATTAGGGAATAGCTTTGAGCTTCTTAAAATAACAAATACAACTTCTACATTAGCTATAAATAAAGAAATTTATACGGCCGAAGAGAATCCAGAACAACTCGACACAATATTTATTGAAGAGTTGGAATTATCTGTACGAGCTTATAATTGCTTAAAACGAGCAAATATTCATACGGTCTCTGATTTAAAGCAGTATTCGGCAAACGATTTACTAGAATTTAAAAATTTTGGGCAAAAGTCAGCTGACGAGGTTTGCGAAAGTTTAAAAAAGAGGTTTGACATGGATCTTAGAAAGTAAACGAGAAGCAAATATTAAACGACTGTTAAAAGACAAGGTTAATTTAATAAGACTAAATACAATCTTTGAACTTCAAATAAAAAAATTTATTAAAAACGACTAAAAAACTCAAAATAAATGGTGTCTTTATCCACTTCAGAAACGAAGTCAGCGTACTTTGGCATAGGACGCAGAAAAACTTCAGTAGCTAAAGTTATTTTAGTTCCAGGTACAGGTTCTATGATGGTAAATCAAAAACCAGGTGAACTTTATATGCAATTTAACTCACAATATCTTACGACTTCTAAAATACCTTTAACTACTTTAGGTTTAGAGAATATGTACGATATTTACGTAAATGCGCATGGTGGGGGATTAAAAGGGCAAGCTGATGCTATTAAACTTGGGGTTGCCCGTGCATTATGTTATATGTCCCCTGAAAATCGAACATCTCTAAAAACGGGTGGTTTTTTAACCCGTGACGCACGTCGTAAAGAAAGAAAAAAATATGGATTACGGAAAGCTAGAAAAGCTCCGCAATTCTCTAAACGTTAAAGTAGCAATTTACAAAATGGTAAAAGATTCAATTCACCCAGAATGGTACCCTAATGCAAAGGTTTATTGTGATGGACAATTAGTTATGAAAGTTGGCTCAACGCAGCCACGATTAAATGTAGATATCTGGTCCGGCAATCACCCATTTTATACAGGATCTCAAAAGATTCTTGATAGTGAAGGTCGTGTGGAACGATTTATGCGTAAATATGGGATTACAAATCAAGAGTAATAAAGAAACTTATGCCAACAATACAGCAATTAGTGCGATTTGAAAGAATTGCAAATAAAAAGAAAACAAAATCACCCGCTCTGAAGTCTTGCCCTCAACGACGAGGTGTATGTACGCGGGTATACACGTCGACGCCAAAGAAACCAAATTCGGCATTACGTAAAGTTGCACGTGTTAGATTGACATCTGGATTTGAGGTAACGGCTTACATACCAGGGATTGGCCATAATATTCAAGAACACTCTGTAGTACTGATTCGTGGGGGTCGTGTTAAGGATTTACCTGGTTGTAGATACCACGTTGTTCGTGGAACTTTAGATGCAGCTGGGGTGAAAGATAGAAAGCAGAGTAGATCTAAGTATGGCGGTAAAAAACCAAAGGGTTCATAAAAGAAAATGTTCAATAAAAATAGAAATTACTTATGTCAAGAAGAAGTAGAGCTCAAAGAAAATTAGCAAATCCGGACCCGATTTATAATAGCCGGTTGGTTACATTATTAATCAGTCGAGTTTTACAGGCCGGAAAAAAATCCCTGGCACAAAAAATTGTATACGGTGCTTTAGAAATAATTTCAACTAAGACTGAAGAAAATCCAGTACTTTTATTAGAAAAGGCCGTAAAAAATGTTACCCCTAGAGTTGAAGTAAAAGCTAGGCGTGTTGGGGGATCAACTTATCAAGTACCTATTGAAATTCGGGCATACCGTGGAACAAATGTCTCTTTGAAGTGGATTACAGAATTTGCTCGAGCACGGTCTGGTAAGAGTATGGCTATGAAACTCTCAAATGAAATCTTAGATGCTGCAAAAGAAACAGGAAACAGTATAAGAAGAAAAGAGCAGACTCATAAGATGGCTGACGCAAATAAAGCGTTCGCTCATTTTAGATACTAGTTTTTCACCCTATATTTAAATAAGTTCTTTCGCCAAAAGTATTTTAGTAAAAAAGTTAAACAAATAAAAAATCTCAAATGGCACGCGAAAAGTTTGAAAGATCAAAGCCGCACATTAATATTGGTACAATTGGCCACGTAGACCACGGTAAAACAACTTTAACAGCAGCAATTTCAGCAACATTAGCTATTCACAATAAAGAAGCAACAAAGAAGTTTGATGAGATTGACTCCGCTCCAGAAGAAAAAGCACGTGGTATTACTATTAACACAGCTCACGTAGAATACGAGACTGCTGATAGGCACTATGCACACGTAGATTGCCCTGGTCACGCGGATTATGTAAAAAATATGATTACGGGTGCCGCTCAAATGGATGGTGGAATTCTAGTAGTTTCAGCTGCTGATGGACCAATGCCCCAAACAAGAGAACACATTCTATTAGCAAAACAGGTAGGTGTACCTTATCTAGTGGTATTTTTAAACAAGGCGGACCAAGTTGATGATGAAGAACTTTTAGAACTTGTGCAACTAGAGGTACAAGAACTATTAGAAAGTTACGATTTCCCTGGTGACGACATCCCATTTGTTTCCGGATCTGCTTTATTAGCTTTACAAGCTGTAGAAGGTGGACCTAAAGAAAGGGGTGAAGATAAGTGGGTTGATTTAATTTACGAGCTAATGGACGCTGTAGATAACTATATACCAACACCGGAACGTGATACAGAAAAAACATTCTTAATGGCAATTGAAGATGTTTTCTCAATTACAGGACGTGGTACTGTAGCTACAGGACGAATTGAAAGAGGGCAAGTAAACGTGGGTGATTCTGTCGAATTAGTAGGTTTAAAAGAAACACGTTCTACAACTGTAACAGGTATTGAGATGTTCCAAAAGACACTTGATTCAGGAATGGCAGGTGATAACGTAGGAATCCTTATTCGAGGTATCCAAAAGACTGAAATTGAACGTGGAATGGTACTTGCATTACCAGGTTCAATAACTCCACATAAAAAGTTTGAAGCCGAAGTTTATATTTTAAACAAAGATGAAGGCGGAAGACACACTCCGTTCTTTACAGGTTACCGTCCACAATTTTACGTTCGTACAACAGATGTAACAGGAACAATTGTACAATTTACAGGTGATGACGGAAGCACTGCAGAAATGGTAATGCCTGGTGACCGAATCAAAATGACTGCTGAACTAATAAACCCAATTGCAATTGAGCAAGGTATGCGATTTGCAATTAGAGAAGGTGGACGAACTGTAGGCGCCGGTGTAGTATCGAAAATTTTAGAATAATTTTTCGTAAAACTTATGAACCCATTAAAATATGAAAAACTGCGCATAAGTCTAAAAGCTTATGAATCCCCAGTCTTAGATCAATCATGTCAAAAAATTATTGAGGCAATAAAATCTAGTGGTTTAGAGGCAGTTGGTCCGGTACCTCTGCCTACAAAGATAAGACGTTATTGTGTACTAACTTCTCCTCATGTAAATAAGGACGCACGTGAGCACTTTGAAATTCGAACACATAAACGTATAATTGATATCTATGCCCCAACGGAA
>Ga0115104_10761474_pt1 | contig 13022 bp, 25 predicted proteins | sample CN18umnscriptome_2_FD_89649 | JGI IMG/M metagenome (GOLD analysis project Ga0115104, IMG submission 89649) | Marine eukaryotic communities from Pacific Ocean to study complex ecological interactions - CN13ID_70_C50_10m_0.8um Metatranscriptome... | ecosystem: Environmental > Aquatic > Marine >...
AATTAAAAATTTTTTTAAAATTGCATTACTTACTAAATTTATCCTAATATCTAAACACTATTAATAATATGCAAACAGGCCTATTTGCAAAAAAAGTTGGCATGACCCAAATATTTGATGAATCTGGAACCATTCTTCCAGTAACTATAATGAAAACGGAAGTATGTCAGGTTAGTCAGATTAAAACTTTAACTACAGATGGTTACAATGCAGTTCAAGTAGTTTATGGTGAAGAAGAACTAAAAAACATAAATAAACCTACTCAAGGTAAGCTTAAAGTTTTAGGTGGTCAAGGATTCAAATATTTTGGTGAGTTTCGTGTTAACAAACCAGAAGAATTTAAGTTGGGTCAAATGATTAAAGCTGAAACATTTTCTGTCGGACAAAAAGTTCGAGTAACAGGAAAAAGTATCGGTAAAGGGTTTGCAGGTAACCAAAAGCGACACAATTTTAGTCGAGGTCCAATGACACACGGTTCAAAAAACCATAGATTACCAGGAAGTATTGGTGCTGGTAGTACGCCAGGACGAGTATACCCCGGTAAGAAAATGGCTGGTCAGCTTGGTGGTGGAACTGTAACTCTTAAAAACACAGAAGTTTTATACGTAAATTCTGAAGATAACATTCTTGTTCTAAAAGGTTCCGTACCCGGAAAAAAGAACACTGTATTGAAGATTCAGCCGCAAAAGTATTAACTTCAAAATCTATTTAGCATTTTTTTATGTCTTATACTCAATCTACTAATCGAGATTTACTCGATATTGTAAAGTATCCAATTCTTACTGAAAAGACAATAAGGCTAATTGAACAAAACCAGTATAGTTTTGCGGTGGATCCAAAAGCAGATAAACTTTCTGTAAAATCTGCTGTAGAACAATTGTTCGATGTTAAAGTCATTTCTGTAAACACTTCTTTATTACCATTAAAGAAGCGTCGTGTAGGAAAATTTATAGGAAAAAAAGCTCGTTATAAAAGAGCAATAGTAAAATTAGCGTCAGAGAATTCTATTAGTTTATTCGAAGAAGAATAAAGTGGTAAATTTTGTTAATTAGACGTTCTTAAATATTTAAATATTATATGGCAATTCGTCTGTACAGGGCTTATAGTCCAGGAACACGTTCTAAATCTGTTTCATACTTTGATGATTTATCGAACGTAAAACCCGAAAAAGCTTTAACTGTTGGTAAAAAAGGTTGCGGCGGTCGAAATAACCGTGGTGTTATCACTGTTAAAGGCCGTGGTGGTGGGCATAAAAGAAAGTATCGTCTTATAGATTTTCATCGAAAGTCTACGATAGCTGCTAAGGTTGCTACTATTGAATACGATCCTAATAGAAATGCTCGAATCGCTTTATTAAATTATAAAGATGGTTCTAAAAAATATATTGTTTGTCCTCGTTCTTTAAAAGTTGGGATGGACTTATATTCAGGGAATGATGTGCCAATTGAAGTTGGTAATGCAATGCCTTTAGAATTAATCCCATTAGGAAGTATTGTACATAATGTTGAGTTAACTCTTGGCAAAGGGGGCCAAATTGCCCGAGCTGCTGGTACATACGCACAACTAATTGCAAAGGAAGGAAATTTTGTTACTTTAAAGTTACCTTCTAATGAAGTTCGATTAGTTAACAAAAAATGTTACGCAACTTTAGGTCAGGTAGGTAATGTTGATAGTATTAACATTACTTTAGGTAAAGCTGGCCGAAGTAGATGGCTTGGAAAAAAACCTAAAGTAAGGGGTGTAGTAAAAAATCCAATTGATCACCCGCATGGTGGTGGTGAAGGTCGTTCACCTATCGGTCGACCTAAGCCGGTAACTCCTTGGGGTAAACCTGCATTAGGTATTAAAACGCGTAAACAGACTAAAGCAAGTAGTAAATACATACTGCGTTCACGTCGTTAATTGGTATTTAAAGCAATTTATAAAAATTAAATTATTAAAAAATGCCACGTTCTTTAAAAAACGGACCATTTGTTGCTTCTTACGTGATTGAAAAAGTTGAACAAATGAATGCCAGTGGAAAAAAAGATATCATTAAAACTTGGTCACGTTCAACAACCATATTACCTAATATGATTGGACATACGTTTGCAGTTTATAATGGGCAGCAGCATTTACCTGTATTTGTAAGCGATCAAATGATTGGACACAAATTAGGGGAATTTGCACCTAGTAGAACATTTCGCTCACATATCAAAAAAGATAAGAAAGGAAAACGTTAGTAAGACGCTATGCAAAAAAATAAAATTCAAGCTGTTTCTAAATACGTTAGAATGTCACCTAGTAAAATTCGTCGTGTTCTTCGACAAATTCAAGGGAAGACATATTCAGAAGCATTATTACTTTTAGAATTTATGCCCTATGCATCGTGCGCCCCAATTATAAAAGTTCTGCGTTCTGCTACAGCAAATGCTAGAAATAACTTTGGTCTAGACGAAAAAAATTTAGTGATTAAATCTGCTTTTGCAGATCAAGGTCCGACAATGAAACGTTTCCGTCCAAGGGCTCAGGGTAGGGCTTACCGAATTTTAAAAGCAACATCACACATAACAATTGTTATGGAATAATTTTTACCAACTAAAAAATTTACAAGTATATAGTTCGTGGGACAAAAAACACATCCAACCGGTTTTCGAACAGGTGTTAATAAATCACATAATGCTATTTGGTATGTAAACTATGGAGCTTATAGCAAAGTTCTTGAAGAGGACTACAAAATTAGAAAACTCTTCGATAAAAAGTTTGAATTAACTTATAGTAAAGCAGGAATTGCTAAGCTAGAAATTCAACGAAAAGTTAACCAGCTCGAATTAATAATTCATGCTGCAAGACCAAAAGCTATTGCAGCCGATACCGATAAAACAAATTTACTAACAGAATTACAAGACAGCCTTAAAAAGTTAGTTGGCAATTCAAAACAAATCCGTATAAAAGTTTTACAGGTTGCAAGAAGTGAAAATGAAAGTTCATTAGTAGCCCGTTCAATTGCAGACCAACTTGAAAAACGAGTTGCTTTTAGAAAAGCAATTAGACAAACTACTCAAATGCTACAAAAAAGTGGCGTAAAAGGTTTCAAAATTCAGGTTGCTGGTAGATTAAATGGTGCTGAAATTGCTCGAGCAGAGTGGGCTCGCGAAGGTAGAGTACCACTTCAGACTCTTCGAGCAGATATAAGTTATGCTACGCATCGTGCAAATACTATATATGGAGTATTAGGTATTAAAGTTTGGATCTTTAATAAAGAAATTTTTTAACCTATTAATTAAGCAATTTGTATAAAGAAAGTTTATGCTACTCCCGAAAAGAACAAAGTTTCGTCGACAACATCGCGGAAGATTTAAAGGTGTTTCAAAAGCAGATACGATAGTCTTTGGAGAATATGGTATTCAAGCTTTAGAACCTGTATGGTTAACTTCTCGACAGATAGAAGCAACAAGACGAAGTATTACTAGATACGTTCGTCGTACAGGTAAAATATGGATTAGAGTTTTTCCCGATAAGCCTATTACCGAAAGAGCCGCAGAATCTAGAATGGGTTCTGGAAAAGGTACAGTGGCATACTGGGTTGCCGTTGTAAAACCAGGTGCTGTACTTTTTGAAATTAATGGCTTAAACAGAGAAATGGCGTATAAAGTTTTAAAATTAGCTTCTTATAAGCTACCTATTAAGACGAAAATCTTAGAAAAAGTTTAATTTTTAAACGTTAAAGTAATATTTTCTAAATTTGAAATTATGGCCGTAAAAGAAAAAATTGGAATTGTTGTTAGCGACAAAATGACGGATACTCGTATAGTTGCTGTTAACGACCGTATTATCCATAAACGCTACAAAAAAGTTATTACTAGGACTAAACGTTACGCAGTTCAAGATTCGATGTTTAACGCGTCAATCGGTGACAAGGTGCGTATTCGTGAAACGAAACCTATTAGTAAAACTAAAAAATGGATTCTAATTAGTGTTTTAAGTAAGTCATCAACATAAAAAATGATACAACCGCAAACTTGTCTAAGAGTCGCCGATAATAGTGGAGCTAAAAATTTGATGTGTATTCGAATTCTTGGCAGTAATCGAAGATATGGTCACGTAGGCGACGTTATAATCGGTGTTGTTAAAGATGCAACACCAAATCTTACAGTTAAGCGTTCTGATGTTGTTCGTGCCGTTATTGTACGAACTAAACAGTCTATTCGTCGAAAAGACGGTTCTCGATTACGTTTTGATGACAATGCTTCTGTGATTATAAATAAAGAAAATAATCCTCGTGGTACTCGAGTATTTGGTCCGATTGCTAGGGAATTAAAAGAAAAAGGGTTTACTAAAATTGTTTCGTTAGCTCCCGAAGTACTTTAGTAAAAGCTAAAAAACTCTATCGAAGTAAATTTTACCAGCTATGAAATTAGACTTAAAAAGCTTATATAAGCAAAAAATCGTCCCTTCTTTAATAGAAGAGTTTGGTTATAAAAATATTGAACAAGTTCCAAAACTTGTCAAAATATCTGTTAATCGAGGTGTAGGCGAGGCCGCAAAAAATTCCAAAGAACTAGATTCTAATTTAGAAGAACTTAGTTTAATTGTTGGTCAAAAACCAACAATAAACAAAGCTACTAAGTCAGTTGCCGGATTTAAAATTCGTGATGGTATGGCAATTGGTACTTCTGTTACCCTAAGAAAAGGGCAAATGTACAACTTCTTAACAAAACTAATTCATATTGTTTTACCTCGAATCAGAGACTTTAGAGGTATTAATCCTAATGGTTTTGATGGTCGAGGAAATTATAATTTAGGGTTAAAAGAACAGTTAATTTTTCCAGAGGTATCTTATGATGATGTAACTCAGATTCGTGGATTAGATATTTCAATTGTTACGACTGCAAAAACTGATGAGGAAGCTAGAGCTTTACTAAAATCATTTGGAATGCCTTTCACTGCAGCTTAGTATTTAATAATTATCTAAAAAAATTTAAATGACTACCGACACTATAGCTGATATGCTAACAAGGATTCGTAATGCGAATTTAGCAAAACATCAAATAGTCCAAATACCTTCAACAAAGGTAACGCGCAATATTGCACAAGTTTTATTTTCCGAAGGTTTAATTGATTCTTTTGAAGAATTAAAAAACAGTTTAAAAAATTCATTGCTTTTATCTCTAAAATACAGTGGCAAAGAACGTAAGCCGAGTATTGCAAAAATTCAACGTATAAGTAAGCCCGGTTTAAGAGTTTACAGTAGTGCGAAAAAAATGCCTCGAATTTTGGGCGGCTTCGGAACAGCCATTGTTTCAACTTCACGTGGTTTAATGACAGATCAACAAGCCCGTAAAGAAGGGGTTGGTGGTGAACTTTTATGTTACATTTGGTAAATTTCAAAAAAATATGTCTCGTATCGGTAAACAATTAATAACTGTACCAGAAAAAGTTAAAGTTAAAATAGATGGCCAAAAGATTTTAATCGATGGCCCAAAAGGGAGTCTTTCTAGGATTCTACCTTCCTTAATTTGTTGTACCTTAGATGAAGATAAGCAACAATTAGTGCTAGAAAAAAGTCAAGATACAAAATTGTCTCAAGCACTTTACGGCTTGTCAAGAACATTGGTATCAAATATGGTTAAAGGTGTTTCTGAAGGTTTCGAAAAAAGATTGCAAATTACTGGTGTAGGTTATAGAGCCCAATTGGACGGAAAAGACCTTGTATTAAACATGGGTTATAGCCATCCAGTAAAAATGCTTACACCAAGTGAATTATCTGTTAAAGTTGAAAATCCTACTAGTGTCGTAGTTTCTGGTATGCAAAAAGATATGGTAGGAGAGTTTGCAGCTAAAATTCGTTCTGTTCGTCCTCCAGAACCTTATAAGGGTAAAGGTATTGCTTACGAAGGTGAGGTTATAAGACGTAAAGCAGGTAAAACGGGTAAATAATTACTTCACTAAAAATTTTATTATGGGTCCTAAAAGAACACTTAAAAATAAATCAGAATGGTTAGAACGCGTTGTAGCTATTGAACGGGTAACCAAGGTAGTAAAAGGCGGTAAAAAAAATGAGCTTCCGAGCGATTATTGTTGTAGGTAACGAGCAAGGTAAAGTTGGTGTTGGTGTTGGTAAAGCAGGAGATGTTATTACAGCTGTACGAAAAGGAGTAACAGACGGTAAAAAGCATATAATAACTGTTCCATTAACAAGCTCAAATTCAATACCTCATCCTACAAGTGGTAGGTTTGGTGCTGCAAAGCTTGTACTAAGACCTTCAGCTCCAGGTTCTGGAGTAATTGCTGGGAGTTCAATCCGTACTGTATTAGAGCTTTCCGGTATTAAAAATATTTTATCAAAGCAGTTAGGTTCGAATAATTTGCTAAATAATGCGCGAGCAACAATCGATGGCTTAAGTACACTAAGATCTTACAATGTCTAAAAAAAATTCCGTGATTAATGGAAGTATCTGAAACAATAAATTTATTAAAGAAAAAAATATTTCGAATATTTGGTTTTCTAATTTTGATAAGGCTAGGACTTTATATTCCTATACCTAATGTTGATTTAGATATCTTTTTACAAAATCAAGTAACAAATCCTTTGTTTGGTCTTGCAAAAAGTTTAACGGGAAGTTCATACCTTGGTATCGGATCCCTAGGGATTTTACCATACATTAATTCATCAATTGTAATCCAGCTTTTAACACCGATTATTCCATCTTTAGAACGTTTACAAAAAGAAGAAGGTGAATTAGGTAGACAACAAATTACCCGATATACAAGATATTTAACTTTAGGTTGGGCTGTAGTTCTAAGTACAGGTGTTGCTTTTATATTAGTAAAACCTGTCATTTTTAATTGGAGCCTTGTTTTAGCATTTAAAATTATTTTGTCTTTAACGACGGGATCTATGCTTTCGATGTGGTTTGCCGAGCTTATAACTAAAGAGAACCTTGGCAATGGATCTTCAATGGTAATATTTATTAATATCATTGGAGGCCTTCCATCAAGCATTGTTGACTTTACTTCTAAATTAGAAAATACATCTTCGACAAATAACTTTACATCGCTTCTTTTAGCATATTCTATATACCTTGTAATTGTGGCGATAATTGTTTTAGTTCAAGAATCGTATAAAAAAATTAATATCGTTTCTGCTAAGCAATTAAATTTTAATTACTTAGAACAATCTTCGACTAATTTAAATTTTAAAAATAGAAGCTATATTCCAATAAAACTTAATCAAGGAGGCATCATGCCACTTGTTTTTAGTACAACGGTCGCGACAATTTTATTTTACCCGTTGCAATTAGTTTTATCGAAAATTTTTAATGCGGAGCCTAATCAATTAACAAACTTATTAACTGTATCATCCTTCTCGTTAAATCTAGTTCTTGTAGTTTTATTTAGTACGTTTTATTCGCTTCTAGTATTAAAGCCTAAAGACCTTTCGGATAACTTGACGAAAATGGCATACAATGTTCCAGGTTTAAAACAAGGGAAGGAAACTACAAGATATCTTGAACAAGTTATAAGTCGTTTGGCCTTTATGGGTGGTATTTTTTTAGCGTTTTTAGCATTTTTCCCTCTCTTAATAGGGAATTTATTTCAATTTAACATCTTTAAAAATTTGACGTCTCTTATAATCTTAATCGGTGTAATAACAGATGTAACTTCTCAGGTAAAAGGTTACCTAGTGTCTCAAAAATACGAGATGTTTAATAAACAATAGACTTTTCTTTTCAATTAAGTTAGCATAAATTGGTAGAAGTATAGTTATACCAATTTTTTAAATCTTCTAATACAATTTAATTTTGGATTTGAACAATTTCGAATCTAATAATTTTAGTAAATTAAATAACAAGACCTATGAAAGTAGTGAGTTCTATAGGTAATCTAAAAAATAGGTCAAAAGATTGCCAAGTTGTTAAACGACGTGGTCGAATCTATCTTATTTGTAAATCAGATCCTAGACTTAAAGTTCGACAAGGTCGAGCAAAAATGAAACGTAAATAGAATAGTTAGCAATAACAAAATAAATGGCACGTATTTCAGGAGTAGATCTTCCTCGCAATAAGCGAATTGAAATTGGATTAACATATGTTTTTGGAATCGGTAAGACTAGTGCAAATCAAATTGTAAAAGCGGCTAACGTTTCTCCAAGCACAAAATGTCTTGATTTAACCGATGAAGAAATTACCCGTATAAGAGGAATAATTGACGAAGATTATCAAACCGAAGGTGATCTAAGACGTTTTTGTTCTCAAAATGTAAAGAGATTAACAGAGATTGGATCTGCTAAAGGTCGACGTCACAGAGTTGGACTTCCGGTACGCGGGCAAAGAACACGTACAAATGCAAGAACGCGAAAAGGAAAAGTTAAAATTCCAGTTGCAAAGAAAAAATAAATATTAACTAAATATGGTTAAACAATTAAAGAGATTTTCTGGGAAAAAAGCGAAAAGAACCATAACTTCCGGCGTTGTTCACATTAAATCGACCTTTAACAACACAATTGTAAATATAACAGACCAGCAAGGAAACACTTTATTTTGGGCTTCTGCGGGTGGTAGTGGTTTTAAAGGAGCTAAAAAGGGCACTCCTTTTGCTGCACAATCTGCTGCAGAAAAAGTTGCTACCATTGCTTATGAACAGGGAATGAGGCAAGCGGAGGTTGTCGTTAGTGGGCCTGGAAGTGGTCGAGAAACTGCAATTCGTGCCTTACAAGGTTGTGGGTTACAAGTTTTACTTATTAAGGATATTACACCTGTTCCACATAATGGTTGCCGCCCTCCAAAGAAACGACGCGTTTAAATCTAGGGTCAGATATTATAGGAAACTTTCAACAGTAGAAAATTTCTAGAAATTGTATCTAAGTTATGTTTCAAGTTCAGTGCTTAAAATCTAGAACAAACAAACCAACCGAATTTTATTCTAAATATGCAATAGGCCCTTTTTTAAATGGGCAGAGTACTACCGTAGGTAACGCTTTGCGGAGAGTCTTGTTATCTAACTTACAAGGACTTGCTATTACAGGCGTTAGAATTACAGGGATAGATCATGAATTTTCGACTATTCCCAATATTAAAGAAGATGTTATAGATGTCTTACTTAACTTAAAGCAGATTATTCTAAAGGGTGACATTAATGAACCTGCGTTAGCTAGACTGAATGTAAAAGAAGCCGGCATTATTTTAGCAGAAAATATCGAATTACCAAGTAACATTACTTTAGTTGATCCTCGACAATATATCGCTAGCTTAACTAAAAAAGGTAATTTAGAAATGGAATTTCTCATTGCTAAAGGCCAAAGTTATTTTACAGGAGCAAAGGTAGATTATACAATACCTGAACGTTTTTTAGCTGTAGACGCTGTTTTTATGCCTATAACAAAGGTTAATTTCTTTGTTGAGACTTCAAGAAACAGCATATCCTTTGAATTGGAAAGTTTGATTTTAGAAATTTGGACTAATGGTAGCATTATGCCAGATGAAGCGTTAAGTTTGGCTGCAGAAATTCTAGAAAATACTTTTGGACTTTTAAAAGTAACAAATACACTTTCAACACCTTCTTTAAATATTGAGACATCGGTTCAGGAAGAAAAATCTGAATATCTTGAAACGGTATTTATTGAAGAACTTGAGTTATCTGTCCAGCATATAACTGTCTAAAGCGGGCAAATGTGCATACATTGTCAGACTTATTACAATATTCTCTCGGTGATCTTTTAGAATTTAAAAATTTCGGTCAAAAATCGGCAGATGAAGTTTGTGATAATTTAAAAACCCGATTTAATATCGATCTTCGAAAATAGTAAACAAAAAACAAAAAACGACTGTTAAAAGGCAAGATTAAACATATTTTACTAAAAACTGTTTTCTAGTAAATAGAATCTTTGAACTTCATTAAACTATTATTTAAAAACGACAGCAAAAAATTTAAATACAATTATGTCTTTATCAGCTTCAGAAACGAAGTCGGCTTATTTTGGGATAGGGCGTAGAAAAACTTCCGTCGCTAGAGTTATATTAGTTCCCGGAACAGGTGCTATGGTTGTAAACCATAAACAAGGAGAAAAATACTTACAATTTAATTCACAATACATTAATGCTTCTAAGATCCCATTAACTAAATTGGGTTTAGAAAATACATATGATATGTATGTAAATACACATGGTGGTGGATTAAAGGGGCAGGCAGACGCTATAAAGCTTGGTGTTGCCCGAGCTTTATGTTATATGTCTGAAGAAAATCGAGAGTCTTTAAAACCAGAAGGTTTTTTAACTCGAGATTCTCGTCGTAAAGAAAGAAAAAAATATGGATTGAAGAAAGCGAGAAAAGCTCCTCAATTCTCTAAACGTTAAAACAATATCCAGAATATGCCGAAAACATCAATACATCCTGATTGGTACCCTAATGCAAAAGTTTATTGTGATGGGCAATTAGTTCTTAAAGTTGGTTCGACAAAACCGAGATTAAATGTAGATATTTGGTCTGGAAACCACCCGTTTTATACAGGTTCTCAAAAAATTCTTGATACAGAAGGAAGAGTAGAGCGTTTCATGCGTAAATACGGTATTGAAAACCAAAATGAAAAATAACTTTTATGCCAACAATACAACAACTAGTTAGATTTGAAAGAATTGCTAACAAGAAAAAAACAAAATCACCAGCACTTAAATCTTGTCCGCAAAGACGAGGTGTTTGTACGCGTGTTTATACTACAACACCAAAGAAACCAAATTCCGCTTTACGTAAAGTTGCGAGGGTAAGGTTAACTTCCGGATTTGAAGTTACTGCATATATACCAGGAATTGGTCATAATATTCAGGAACATTCGGTTGTATTAATTCGCGGTGGACGTGTAAAAGATTTACCGGGTTGTCGTTATCACGTAGTTCGAGGAACATTAGACGCCGCTGGTGTAAAAGATCGAAGACAAAGTAGATCAAAATATGGTGGTAAAAAACCTAAAGGTAGCTAATAGCTAATTAAATATTACAAACCCTTAACAATGTCACGTAGAAGTAGAGCTCAAAGAACACTAGCAGAACCCGATCCAATTTATAGCAGCAGATTAGTTACTTTATTGGTCAGTCGAATATTACAATCAGGCAAGAAATCTCTTGCTCAAAAAATTGTTTATAATGCATTGGAAATAGTATCTTCAAAAACGGAAGAAAATCCTGTATTAGTTTTAGAAAAAGCCGTTAAAAATGTTACGCCTCAAGTGGAAGTTAAAGCTAGGCGTGTAGGTGGATCAACATATCAAGTACCTATCGAAATTCGAGCTTATAGAGGAACAAACATTTCTTTAAAATGGATTACTGAATTTGCTCGAGCACGTTCGGGTAAAAGTATGGCAATGAAACTTTCAAATGAAATAATTGATGCTGCGAAGGAAACAGGAAACAGCGTTAGAAAAAAAGAACAAACTCATAAAATGGCTGATGCCAATAAAGCATTTGCTCATTTTAGATATTAATCTATAATTCACAAGATTAAAATCGAAGACTTAATCGCCAAAAGTATTTACAAGTAACAAATAAACCTAAAATTTAATTTCTAAAACTCCTATGGCACGCGAAAAGTTTGAAAGATCGAAGCCACACATTAACATTGGTACTATCGGTCACGTTGATCATGGTAAAACTACTTTAACAGCTGCAATTTCAGCAACATTAGCAATTCATAATCCAGATGCTACAAAAAAGTTTGATGAAATTGATTCTGCACCAGAAGAAAAAGCTCGTGGTATTACAATTAATACAGCTCACGTAGAATACGAAACAGCGGACCGTCACTATGCACACGTTGATTGTCCTGGTCACGCGGATTATGTAAAAAACATGATTACAGGGGCTGCACAAATGGATGGCGGAATTTTAGTTGTATCTGCCGCAGATGGTCCTATGCCACAAACACGAGAGCATATTCTACTTGCCAAGCAGGTAGGTGTACCTTACCTTGTTGTATTTTTAAACAAAGCGGACCAAGTTGACGATGAGGAATTATTAGAACTTGTTGAACTTGAAGTTCAAGAGCTTTTAGAAAGTTATGATTTCCCTGGTGATGAAATCCCATTCGTTTCTGGTTCCGCTTTATTAGCTCTACAAGCGGTAGAAGGTGGTCCAAAAGAAAGAGGTGAAGACAAATGGGTTGACCTTATTTATGCCTTAATGGATGCCGTAGATACTTATATCCCAACACCAGAACGTGATACTGAGAAGACTTTCTTAATGGCAATTGAGGATGTATTCTCTATTACAGGTCGTGGTACTGTAGCTACAGGTCGAATTGAAAGAGGGATGGTCTCAGTTGGTGATGCTGTTGAATTAGTTGGTTTAAAAGACACAAAAGCAACAACTGTTACTGGAATTGAGATGTTCCAAAAAACTCTTGATCAAGGGATGGCTGGAGACAACGTAGGTATTCTTATCCGTGGTATCCAAAAAACAGAAATTGAAAGAGGGATGGTACTGGCACTGCCAGGAAGTATTACACCACACAAAAAGTTCGAAGCAGAAGTTTACATCTTAAACAAAGATGAAGGTGGACGTCATACACCATTCTTTACAGGTTACCGACCACAATTTTACGTAAGAACAACTGACGTTACAGGTACAATTGTACAATTTACAGGTGACGATGGTAGTGTTGCTGAAATGGTAATGCCTGGTGATCGAATTAAAATGACAGCTGAGCTTATTAATCCAATTGCTATTGAGCAAGGTATGCGATTTGCAATTCGAGAAGGTGGAAGAACCGTAGGTGCAGGAGTTGTATCGAAAATTATCGAGTAAAAATTATATATACAAATGAGTCTACAAAAACTTCGTATAAGTGTTAAAGCATACGAATCAGCTATTTTAGATAATGCTTGTGTTAAAATTGTGGATGCTATAAGTACAAGTGGTACACAGGCCATAGGGCCTATACCACTACCTACTAAACTTCGAAGATATTGTGTTTTAACATCACCTCATGTAAATAAAAAAGCAAGAGATCATTTTGAAATAAGAACACATAAACGAATCATTGATGTTTATAAG
>Ga0115104_10317923_pt1 | contig 13006 bp, 8 predicted proteins | sample CN18umnscriptome_2_FD_89649 | JGI IMG/M metagenome (GOLD analysis project Ga0115104, IMG submission 89649) | Marine eukaryotic communities from Pacific Ocean to study complex ecological interactions - CN13ID_70_C50_10m_0.8um Metatranscriptome... | ecosystem: Environmental > Aquatic > Marine >...
CTATTTAACTCTTTTATGTGAGATAATATTTCTTACCTATACAACACTCTATTTCATAGCCAATTTCTTTTTTACACCGATTATCAAGACTATTTTACAATCATTCTTCACCACTCCCCTGAACTTTCACTCGCCCTCATTGATTATGCGCAAACGTACTGAACTGCTGCAACTTTTCACCAAGCTCCTGTAGCAGTTTTTGACCTCTTTTCCGACTCAACTAATACTACTATCGGTGAATTTTTAGAAAACACCACAGGACTCGTCTTCTTCTTCTGAGGGGTCGTTTTATTCTCCAATTCCTTTCGTCTAGTCAAATGATCTCACTCCAGCGAAGCGTATTGAGTTCGTATTGAAAGTTACCTCTTTAGTTTCTCTCGAACCAATCGTGTTCAGTACGAAGCTGCTTTAAAAACTTTTTTTATGCTTATTCTTTACTTTTCAATGATGATCGCAACGTTTGATGATGATCAAGAAGAGATGCTCGAATTATTAAATAACCTATGTTTTAATCTCCTTCTTTTTTTCTTTGCTTACTTCGTCTACAAATACTCTATTCACTTCTTCGCTTTCTTAGAAGCAACTGTTGCAGAAGGACGCTCAATCCTTTTTGCTGTGAAACAATGCGGTCGTGATATTATTAACAGTGGTTCTCTTCTTCTTCGAGTGGTCGTACTTGTCATCCGTTTAAATATTTACGATGGAGTCGATGATGTTTTAGATTCTTACTACATTTTTGTTGCTGATTTTGACGACGAAGAGTACTTTAACGATTTGTTTTTCTCAATCTCACCTTTATTATTCTTTGATGGCGACGTTCATGACGATCGCTCACTCTTTTTAGAAGATGAGTTTGATCTCGCCGCCGACCTATTTTCACTTTATTTTATCGTGTGAAGTAAGTTCGCCTTATTTGTCGCTTTTATTTTAGAAGAGTTAGGTCGTGTAGCATTAGCGCTTTTCATTACATATTTAATATTGTTCGAGGTTCAAGCCGTAAACCGTTCTTATGTTGAAGACACCTATTTCTTCAACAAACGTAACGCCCACACCTCAACTCTTTAAACCCCCTTTATTAAAATTAATTTTGTTTTTAGGTGATTTTAATACATTTGTACTTTTTTTCTTTTTTCTTTTCGCAACCTTAGTCATTCACACTAACACTGCTTTACACCTTCTTTTAACGGCGGAATTGTTATGAATTACCCTCTACGCCTTAGCTCTATTTACTGGCTTAGCTTTTGATAATCTCAATATCCTCTCGTTAACGTTCTTCTTTCTTATTTTTTCCGCCGTTGAGTTTGCTATCGGGTTAGTTTTACTTTTACTACAACACCTATTAACTCGTACAATCACATTAGATAGCTCTGATGTGAATATCTTTAAACATCTAAATCGCGTCTTTAACCGATTAAACGTTAACGCCCTTAAATGACGCCACTAGTGGTTGGGGAATAGGTTTTCTTTTTGTCTTTATGGACATTCATTTGAAAGAATATTAATACATTAGTATCTTATTCACGAGCTTCTGTTCGAAGCGATAAAGGAACATATTTTGACTCACGCCGGTTTCTAGTAAGTGACATCGCAGAATCTTATATAGAACTTTTGAATAAGTTTCGAGATTTTAAAAAAGTTTACTTACAAGCAATTGATGCTAGAGGTCGATTTACTTTAACAACTACCTTTACTGTTAATTTATCAAGTTATATCCTAACTTCATACGATTTTCTAGTAAGAGGTCGTGCCTGATATTTTATGAATAGTTGAGTTTATACAACTAATCATAAACGTATTGCGGTTAATTACTTTTGATTTGTTATTTTCGCAGGACTTTGTGGAATGTCCCTTGCTACAATTATCCGCCTTGAAATGGCCTACCCTGGAGTAGGAATTTTAGCTGGGGATAGTCTCCAATACTTAAGTGTCGTTACTGCTCACGCAGTAGTAATGGTTTTTTTTTATGATTATGCCTTTACTTTTTGGTGCCTTTGGTAACTTTCTTCTTCCTACTCAACTCGGTGTACACGATGTCGCTTTCCCTCGCCTAAATAGTGCTGCTTTTTGATTTTTACCCGGTGGTTTAATTATGCTTTGTCAGTTGCTCTGCCTAGACCGCCGTTATCAACGAATGAACTGTTTTAATGTTCGCGAACTCCAAGCACTTTTAAAAAATCGCTTCTTTACTGAACTTGTAAGTTCCAAAGACCATCACGAATTTTTAGACCAAACTGCTATCGGAATTCGTTTTAAAACGAACAACTTAGATACGATTCACTCCAACACCCTTTTAAACTTCCGTTACGGAATTAATACAGAATCTCAAGCAAAATCCCAAAATTATATGACTAGTATTTTAACCGACTCAACAACTGGAACTTTATTCTTTAATCAAAGCAGCTTCTTATGAAAAGTTTTAAATGAAACAAACTCATTTTTTAGCTCGAACCTTTTAAGCTATGTTTACCGAATTGTTTGATTTATTACTAACTCAACGTCTCAGTCAACAACTTTAACCTACGAGAATAGTTTTAAATGAAGCTTGGCTGGACACGTAGTCTCTACTGCAGCTAGTTTCGTACGTACTGAGTTAGATCACCTCGCTACTTTATTGAGCCACGTCTTAGTCTTCGTAGAATCCGTCAGATCTTTCATTAGTCACTACACTTCACTAGTTAGCGCATTTTTTCGTAATCAACTTTGAAATGTATGGGAGCACCACCTTACTCCTGAAAGCCTCTTCGTCATCACAACTACAGTATTGAATAACACCAGCTATGCCGCTGCTCCTGTTTGAACTTTAAGTGAAAACGACGTCACTTTCCTTAGAAGTGCGTTCGTGTTTGCTACGCGTTCACCACTTATATTCTTTTCGTATGTTAGAGGTTTAGATACCGTTAACTTTTTTGAAGAACAACTTAATGTTGAGGCCGAAATTAAAAAAAGTATCGAAACGTTTACTATTTTTACCGCTAATACTAAATGAAGCTACCATAACATTCAGGATATTAAAAGTGAAACTTATGCTGAGTTCCTTTTAGGCGCAGCCGTCGCCGGATTTGAGTCAATGCCTGCTGTTGGAGCCCTTCTTCTTCAATCCGTTAAACATATATTTTGAATCCTTTCTAATCCGTACTCAAATGCCTTGGCGTTTTTAACAAGCCTTAAGACCACGTGTTGAGTCTTTTCCGACTTTACCGTTATTTTAGGTTTTATGTCAGGGTCACACACCTATTTAGTTGTAAAAAACCTCTACTCAAACTTTAAAACCTCTATCCTTGGAATGCCAGTCGTAGAGGAACTCCAATTTACTTCAAATACGCTAGATACTAACTCTTTTATGGAGAACCGTTTATTCAACTCTGAGGAATCTAGCCAAGCGTATCGATATCAACGTCACCAAAACCCTATTTTCAAACCCGATTTCAAGTCTGGTAATTTCTTTACCCGAGACGATTTTGTCAGAAAACCTGGTCTTTTAACAACAATGTCTGATATGACTAAGGGGACTCGAAAACCTGTTTGGTTTTTATCAGACGTTTATTTAGATTCTCTTACCACACTAAAAAGTAACTATTTTAATTTCTTTACGAGTACTAACTCATCACCTAAGGGGGATGGGAGAGTTGGTAATACATTTTTACATAACCCTTACGGCTTTTTTAACATCTTTCACCTTTTCAATACTTCTAAAGCTTTTGATAAGAGTGAAATGTCAGGGGTTACTTCTGAACACCCTTTTGTAAATCAACGTTGACTTGCATTAAACGCTCTCGATCAAAAATTTTATCGAATGCATAACACTATGTCTATGCAACAACGCGTCGTGTCAAACTGACGCCAGTTGAAATTTTCTCGAGAAGGATGACGTTGTCGTTTGTTAGCTGCTCGTCACCAAAAAACCCTCTTCCGTCGTTATGTGAGAGAAGATGGAATGCTTTGATCTTTTGAAAGAAATGCGAAAGATGTTCTTCCTGGATGAGCTATGATTACCCCTTTTTCAGCACGAACTAGATTCACTGCAATCGGTAAGGTCGATATCGGTCTTATGGGTGTTTTCTTAGTATTAAATTCTTCAATTGTGAGTTCCGCTAATTTCCTAGTAACTTACCGTTACTTATCAACCTTAAACAATCGTAAAATGAGAGATGCTCGATCTTTCTTTACAGAAGGTGTAATGGTGGCATCTTGAATGATGATCGCTGCTAACCCTATGTTAGCGATCGGTATTTTAATGTTACTTTCTGACCGTCATTGACAAACATCGTTTTTCGATTATTCAGGTGGAGGTGATACTGTTTTGTTCCAACATATGTTTTGGTTTTTTGGGCATCCTGAGGTATACGTCATTATGATTCCTGCTTTTGGATTTACGAATACTATTCTCTCCTACTACTTAAGAAAGCGGGTGTCTGCTCGAGCAAGTTTACTTTACTCAATGTACACGATCGCCTTTTTAGGGTTCTTCGTATGAGGTCACCATATGTATATGGTTGGTCTTGCCCATACAACTCGAATGTTATTTAGTACACTTACAGTTATGATTTCCGTTCCCGCGGCTACAAAGCTAATGCATTGATGTGTAACATTAGTTAACAGTACTATCGTTATGGAACTCCCTTTCCTATTTACCTTACTATTCATCTTTTTCTTCGTCTCAGGAGGTATCAGTGGTATGGCTGTTGCTCATACAGGTATGGATATCCTTTTCCACGATTCGTTCTATGTCGTTGGTCATTTCCACGTAATGTTTGCTGGATCCGCAATGTTTGCCTCTTTTGGAGCGTTTTATTTCTACTTCCCCGCGATTTTTGGTTGTAAGTACAGTCGAATTTGAGGTTACCTCCATTGTATCTACTACTTACTCGGTCAACTTATGACTGTTATTCCTATGTTATGACTAGGTTATGGAGGTATGCCTCGTCGTGTCCTCGATTACCCTGCCGCTTTAGGGGGGTGACATGCAATTACATCTGCAGGTCATATGTTAAGTGTTGCTGGTATGTTAGCATTTTTTATTATGATCTTCGATAGTCACCGCCAATTTAGAGCCGCTACGTTATCAACTCTTGGAGTAAGCCGTTTTAGCCTCCGTTTAAGCTTCTACATTTATGAAATTAGTCGAGTACGTCGTTTAACAAGTCGGTGAGGTTTAAATATCTCCTCTTACAACTTTGCTAACTCTGTCCAGTTAAATGAATTAAATTTTGTAAACAAAGAACCTCTTGAGTCGACACTTTATTCTTACACCTTCGTCCAAAAAAAATAAACCCCCAAGATGTTTGTGTAAAAATTTAACCTATGCTTAACGAAATATTTCTTTTACAGCTACTTGTGTTTCTAACCCTAGCTTTTTTTGTTAGCACTTACAATATTTTAACGCTATGACTTTTAGGTGGCTTCTACTTAATGATTCTAGGTGTCTGACTATTACTAGATGATGGAGATATTTTTGTAGGATTTTTGTGAGTTATTGATTTAGGAGTTGGTTTAATCTTTTTTATTTTTGTCTTACATTATTCTACTTTTTTTATATCAGAAAGCTAAACTTGATAAGTCTAGTCGTGAAGTAAGTTTTATCACCCTATCTCTTATTTTCTTAACAAGCTTCTTTTACTTTTTTGCTAACCCTACTGACATGTTTCATACGTCGGGATTCCAAAAAACGTGATTCTTTTTTGTAAGTTGATATGATTATTATGACTTGTTCTATTCGTACGTAGTCACAGACTTGAACCTCTTGCGAGAGTTATATTTTTACAACAACAGCTTTGAGTTTTTCCTTATTAATTTTGTCCTTTTTTTGGAATTATCGGCGCTATTTTATTAACTTTTTTAATTAAACGTATTTTCACCTTCACTAATCATAACCAACTACTCCACTGAAATGCTTTAAATAAGTTAAAATCAACTTATTATATTCGAAATCAAAATTACCTAAAACAATCGGCAACTTCTACAGGTACAAGGGTTTGATTAAAAAAAAAACATACAAAACTTTAATGATCGCACGTAAAACCTGATTAGCAATCGCTGATAACACAAACGTAAACTGATTACAAGTTTTTCACCTCTATAGAGGATTTCATCGACGTAAGTCTCCTATTGGGTTCTTCGTGAAAGGTTCTGCTCGGTCTGTTGAACCGCCACGAATTGAATACAAAGGGTTTAAATTTAAGTTTAATAAGAAAGGTGATATTTGCCGAGCTTTAATTATTCGCGCTGTAAAGCCTATTCAAAAAATCGACGGCTCAGTAATATACTTTAGTAAGAATAACGGTGTTTTAATTAAAAAAAAACAAGATTTAAAATCAAAGTACCTTTTTGGGCCTGTAACGACAACTCTTCGTCGAAAAAAGTTTAAAACTTTATATAAAACAATCCTTTAACTATATAGTGAAGGTGGGTATAGCTCAGTTGGTAGAGCGCTGGATTGTGGCTCCAGAGGTCGAAGGTTCGAATCCTTCTATTCACCCATGCCATTTAATATGGACATAATGACGAACTTAGATTTCTTAAAAATCTCATACGTTACGTTTACTTCTAGTGATGCTGCTATAGCTCACCTCGGAATTGAGTTGCCTGCTTTTGCTGAGTACGTATCGTATATTAACGCCCAAACTCCTCTTACAACGAACCTCTTAGACAACGTGTCTACTTTAGTACCCATGCCAGGGACCTCTACGAATTTCTGAATTCAAAATTTTAAGGAGCAGGAACAAGCTGTCAATATTCCTACGACTTTTTTTGCAATTTCCGGAGATAAGACTTTTGATAACTACCACGAATACGCACTACACCGCTTAGACCTTGAATTAACACGACGCCAAAAACGCCGCCCCGATTTAACAAAAGACCAAATCTTTGAGCTTATGAATGGGTTAGATGGTGACTCGATCGCCTACTACTTTGAGGAGCTCGAAAATGAACCCGCCCCTGTTAAAAGTAATATGTTCCGACTCGGAGGGAAAGACGTAGATGTTTCTACTTTGTCTGAGGAAGAAATTTTCGGGTGGTTACTTACTATTGATGAAACTCAAGAATTAATGAATCTCGAGCATGTACGGACTATGTTACAAGTAACAACCCCTAACGAGACTTTACACTACCCCGAGGCTTTTATTGCGAGCCCCTCATTTATTCACGACGATCTTCATTTTTTACACATTCTTCATTACCAATTTTGACTTTGATTCTTTTTCATTTTCTTAATTGTTTTTTTCTTCATCTCCTTCTTGTGTACCGTTCGTTGATGCCAGTTACGGAATAAACCTCGGCGCGAAACCCGCGGTGTCAGTCGTTCGAAATGTGGTGACTTAATTACTGCCATAGTTCCTGTAACATGGGCTATTTCTATTATTGTCGGTGAATCAACCGATGCATCAGATACATATGATGGTTTTGTAACGAATGAGATCATGGTTGGGGTGAGAGCTTATTAGTGAGGGTGAGAATACTTCTACCCTAAGGATATCAACCTTCAATACAATGTTCGCCCTACCTACGGTTCTTTTGTAGGACACTCTGTTAAATATGCCCCCTCTTCTGAATTAACTCTACGTGCAAATGCACTCTGAAAGCAGTACCAAAAAGGAGAAATGGATCAAGTTATCACACCAGCCCACCTTTTAGTACTCCCTGTAGACAACCATAAGATGTTCAGTTTTTTAAATTTTAAGGATATCGGGGCTACAACCTCAAATAAATCAACTGCGTTTAAGAAAATCCGCGCGAATTCTAAAGCGTTTAATACTAACCTAGTACATACTCCTACTGCATTTATGAACCACTACACTATTATTAATAAGTTGCTAGTAAATGAGACTAAATTTTTAGAGTCCACTAACTACGGTTTAAAGAGACAACACAATTTAACAGCAAACGCTGCAGTGAGTTGTAATAATCTCAACTTTTTAGACCAAGCAAGCTTTAATCAGTTTTTAGATCATAGTTGTAAATACAGTCTAACTCGACCTCAAACAAACTTTTTTGAGACCAACCCCCATTCTGTTATTAAAAAAGCTACTAATGAAGTTAGTGTTTCGAGTCTTCGAAATTCAAACCTTCTTAATTCCGATTTAGTAGATCAATCAAATAGCTTTAGTACAACAGAAACCTTAAATTTTGACCAGTTAAGTATTGACAGCGTACATAACTGATCAAGCGTTGAGGATGTCTTTCAAAATGCTATTTCAACCCAAAATACTGACCACTTAGGTCCTGTTTTGAGTAAAAGATTAGAGACCGAAGTATCGCCAGCTTTAGAAGAAAGCCTTCCCTCCACTTCCTTAGCTTCCGAACTTCGAAGATCTAATCTCCAATCTTTGAACAGTGGGCTTTGACGTAAAGCTGGGGTAGCTGAATCATTTTTTTCTAGCCCTAGTGTTCAGTCAAACGAACTCTCAGTCAAAACTCCTGTTACTTTGAACTCAAACCAAAGTTTCTTAAATTACGACAACGTGTTCTATACAACTCAACAAGTCGCTAATTATGAGCTCAAAAATTCGTCTGATGATAAGATGATTATCCCAGCCGAACAGTCTATTCGTTACCAGTTAGGTAACTCTCCCCAACTTCCCAAGAGATCGAACTTAAATCACTCCGGTTCCTGAAATGCTTTACAAGCAAATCAGCAACTTGACTCACGCACTTCAGTTGTAAGTGGCCTTGAAACTCAGTTTTTAAGTAACCAGTCAGGAAACGCCGATGCTGCAATGTTCGCTAAACTAGCTACAAATCAATTCTACTTACCTGCCCCCGTAGACCCTATTGTATCTACAAACCCTTATTCTGATTTAAAAAGTTACGATAACCCCAATTTTTTAAGTACCGGGATTGTTTCTACAGGGCCTCGATCGTCAAGCGATTCGCTCGTCGAGAACTCCCTACCCTTAGCCTCAGTTGCAAGTCATACCTCTTCTGAGGTTGTCAATGTACTACAAGGTAAAAAAGAGGGTTCTTTCGAGGCTTTAGCTACAGCTTATTGACGACAATTTTGAGCTAATTCTACCCCCGACCTTCGCATAGGGGGTGTATTGAAGTCTAATAAGTTTGGTGGTTTTTTTTACCTTCCCAATTTCACAACATATTACGATTACGACTTCCGTAATGATCAAGCTCTAGAACTACTTGAAGAGTCTTTCTGGGAAACTTCTTACTCGAGTTATAGTCACCTTGACTATTTAGATATTAATGACAACTTAATGACTTCGTCAACTAGCGATGTTGATAAGAACGCAAGTGTTGGTTTTTATCGAGGTGATCGAGATGGTAACGCCCGTAACGCGTCTACTCCCAGCACTAACTATTTAGCATCCCTTTTATCGCCAGCATTAGATGATGTCTCCTCTTTAGGACGCTACTACTCTAATCAAGTGCAGTCCGAAGATTATTTTATTCCCGCCTCATTATTACCTACGAAAAATTTCATTTTATTTACTCTCGGAGAGGGTGACTTACTTGCGGAAGATTCGTACCTCGAATATAAAAATTATCTAAATACATTTAACATTAATGACTATGCTGCTAAACCTGCGATCGGTTCAAACCCCTACACTTATTCAACCCCCCATATTTTGAATAATTTTCGTTCAAGTTATGAAGATTTTACTTGATATGCTGACCAAGAAGAGGTATATACTACCTCCTCAACCTTAGACCAAAATGATACAATTGTTCCCAATCAGTTACGATTTACTTCACACCCTTCCTTACGTTTACCCGCCAAAAACTCCATTACAACGTTTAATGCTCTTCAAAAAGTTTTCCGAACTCGTTTTGATGAAGGTCGCATGAACGCGAAAGCCTCTCATTTCGGAAACATGGGTGTAAAGCAACCTTTCGTATCTGCTGGGCGCTTATCGTATGAAACGATGTTAGGTAAAAACAAAGAAAGTTTCTTTTTAACAAATTATTTCCCAACTACTACAACAAAAACTATTAATTCGTACTCAGCATTAATGGACTCTTTTAAGATGGCATTTTATGACTTCCCTTTTTTACTATCTGAAAAATCTGAAGCTCCTATGTATATGTGATTTGATTGATATGCAAAATGACGATGAATCGATGTTCAGCCTGTTATTACTGGTAAGTACACTACTCTTGGAGTCCCTGCCGTTCGTAAGTACTTTGATTATAATGTAGACCAGAATAGCGCGTTAATTGACTCTGATTTGTATACTACACGAATTTCACGCGCTCGTCATAACTATCTTCCTAACTGAATGTACACCCCTTATCTTTATGGTAAAAACCAAGTGTGAAACAAGTCTTACTTCGATAGTGACGTGTTTTATTCCACAAACAAGTATGTTAATTTACAGGACACTCGTCTAGTGTGTGAAAAAAGTTATTGACTTTGACAAGATCTTTTCATTCAACCTAATTTGACTAGTCAGTTCACCCCTTCCATTTCTGGTGATAATATTCACCAAAGATCAACATGAAGACCCTTTACTGGAGTCCAGGCTTATTACCACTCAAACACTATGTTAGTGGATTTATTAACAAAGCGAGAATATATTTATCGAACCTACTTTGAAAAAAATCGCCGCGTTATCTCAATCCCTCGCTCCTTTACGACCTACCCTCAACACCCTCTTATCAAGGAGTTAAAAGCTTCTTTCCAGTTTATAGATCCTATTACTTATGGGTCAGCCTACTCCCGAGAGACTTATTACAACTCACTCTCTTATTTCAAGTTCCTCTTATTAAAAAACTGACTTTTAAATCTAAATAACCTCCAAACTACTTCCCAATTAGCCGGAAAGTATTTACCTATTAATGTTAAATTTGTTAATGAATATTTTTTCTACTATTTTTTTGGTTCCCAATCTCGTAATAAGATTGGCCAAAATAGTGAGCTTTATAAAAATCAGTTTCGCCCATTAAAGAAAGGTATTACAAATATGCTTCGTCTGCACGGAACCGGTGCAGTTGCGATGCCTATTGAAATGCGTCTCCGTATTCTTGCTTCTTCCCGAGATATTATTCATTCTTGATCAGTCCCATCTGCAGGAATTAAGATTGATTGTATTCCCGGATATACTTCGCACCGAATTATGACGTTTATGACTCCTGGAATTTACTGAGGACAATGTCAAGAAATTTGTGGTCGATATCATCACTGAATGCCTATCATTTGTTACTTCATGAAACGTGACCTCTTTTTCTTATGATGTACACACTTTATTTTCAAAGAGTCGTCCCGTGAGTTTAATAATGCATCTCCTCGACAATTTAACGACTATATCCGTTTTGCTTCATATGACAAGTCCTCTTGATTAAGTGAGATGAGTTCTCAATAACTATTTTTCAAAATTAATATGAAATTTACTTCAAAAACAACCCCAAATTTAATAAACTACACTTTTGCTATTAGTCCAGCGACTAATTCGAAAACTTTACGACCCTTAAAAACAAGCACCTCGACTACTGCGCGACGATTCTTAATGACTTGGCAACCAACAGTCTCAAAGTTACCCGCACTACGTACGGGAGGTCCTCAGCGCTATGACTCATACCGGTGTATTAATTTTCGATACAAGTCTCCACACTCTAATTTGCTGCAATCGTCAATTTGCCGAGTTTTATTAACGAACAGTAACCGCAATAGTCGTTTGTCAATTCCAAAAAAATCACCCTCATATAACTACCTTTATTCTAATGTTAACTATCTACGTTACTTATTTCAATTTACGTGATCTACGCAATTGTTATCTAAACAAGCTTGATATACTTTAACTCATTACTTACCATATACTTCTCTTACTTCGAGCAGATGGGTGAAATCTTCAGCGTCTCAAGTTACCTTATGAAACCACCTTTTATTGACCAAAATTTAATGAAATTTCCTACACATATTATTTTAGATGTTAGTCGACCAACCGTGGTTAATCCAAAAGCAAAAGTCGGATGACAAAAGTTTTACCATAACCGTTTTAGTAAAGCGAATTCGTTATTTAACCAAAAAGGTTTAGAGCGTACAAATCAAACTGACCGTATATTAGTAACTAAGACTCAAGCTACCCCTACTACTAGCAATAATTTACGTAACCTAAAACGTAAAATGACTGCAGCAAAATATCCGGCTAAAAAAATGAAGTACTTTTTGCCATATCGACTTTCCTTTTCTAATGAAAATTTAGCTCGAGTGCGTAAAACTATTCAGACACGCCAAAGAGTTAACTCTTTACGTAACCCAAAGTTTGATAACTTCACGGCATTAGCTGGTAGTAAGACAAAGTACCGCTTCTTATCTGACCAAGTTGTGAAAAATTTCCAATTAGAAAAAGACCTATTTCTACACTTCACCTCCCCTTTAATAAACATCCAACCCCATAATCCAGAGATTAAGACGTTTAAGCAATGACAAAGTCGCCCCGCGGTAGACCGTACTAGTATCCTTGCTGGTAAAGAGTTAAGAGCTAAATTAGTTAATAAGTTAAACGCCAATTCTCTATCAAAAGAATCAGCTATCGTTGACGCAAAGTTTTGTTTTCGTGGCTACACCGTTCAGCTTAAAACTAATAATTCCTCGAATCACTCCTGAAATAAACGTCTATACTCTAAAAATTTACACCACCCTAGTCACAGTCGTTTACGAACCCTTTTTAATATTAACTTTCTTGTGAAGGAACTGCACTATTCAAAATTAAAATACTCTAAGACTGCTGAACGCGATATTGTATCTTCAGGGTCCGCTGCTCTGTTTGCAGGATTCATCGGTTTCCTAATCTCTGAAAAATTTGGAATCGAGTTAGTAGATTCAGGTGATTTTTATTTTGTCGTTATGTATGGTGTCTTCGTAGGTTTTAGTTTTAAAGCTTTCGTTGCTGGGTTAGAGTCTCACGTAACGGATTGAGACCCTAATGCGGATAGTCGAGCGTATACTCATAAACCCGCTAAGTGGTTGACATTAGGAGTTAATCTTTTTACGTACTTTTTTACATTATTGAATCTCCTTCTCCGTTGACCTCACACCGTCTTACACTCTGTTTACCCC
>Ga0115104_10647257_pt1 | contig 12968 bp, 5 predicted proteins | sample CN18umnscriptome_2_FD_89649 | JGI IMG/M metagenome (GOLD analysis project Ga0115104, IMG submission 89649) | Marine eukaryotic communities from Pacific Ocean to study complex ecological interactions - CN13ID_70_C50_10m_0.8um Metatranscriptome... | ecosystem: Environmental > Aquatic > Marine >...
ATAAAGCTTATGAGTAGACATTAATCTGGTATTTGAAAAAATAACTTTATTTTCAAAAACAACTCTAAAGTTATCAGAAAGAGGGTCTTTAATAATTTCCTCAATTCTAGTATATTTTTCCTTTTTAAAATGTTTAACATAATCACCAACAGCAAGAAGACCAACATCACTTGATGAAATAGTTACACCTTGATTAACAGAACATCCACCTGACATTGTAAAAATTTCATAGTCTCCTATTTGAAGACCACCTGTTACCGTACCTCCTTCATTGATAAATTCATTATATCTTTTTTCAAAAAATGAATCTGCCGAAACACAGCCACTCATATCTAAAAACGTATAAGGATTTGATGAATGAATTCCAAATATTGTAGTGTATTTATTTCTACCCTGTGAATAGTCATCTATTATTATTTCATTCTTAATCGATTGTGCATTATATGGTATTATTTCACCATTTCTAATAGAACCCGCAATAGCCGCAGCAATCTGCGAGGTATTACCTTGACATGAATATCTTCCCTCAGAATATGTACCAATTGGCATAGTTTCATCTGCGATAAAGATAAAGTCTCCTAAATTAAAGTTCTCTATAGATATTTCTAAAAGATCTCCTAAAAATATTTTATCATTATGAACAGGTGCCTTTGTCAATTTAAACCTAATAAATCCATTAAAAGGGTCTTTAGAAATTACAGGAACCTGTATTTCATTTTCTATTTTCTTAGTAAAGTTTTCTTTATCTCCTTCAAACGAAGTATTTATACCTCTATATTGTTGTAAAAACCTTCTATTTCTGGAGTCAAATGTATTTTTTACGTGATGAAACTCTCCGTTTTTATCTTTTACCCAACTTAGCATTGGAATACTTGTCTCCGATAGTGTTGGAATCAGTTTTACATCTCCGAATATATTGGAGTCGCCACTAACATATAACATACCGTCTTTAGTAACGTTGTCTATTAATACTTCTCCTTCTGTATGTTCGTCTACATATAAACCGAAGTATCTATAAATATTATAATCTTTGGCGGTATGATCGTCAAATAAAAATTCTAAATTAAATACATTAGCTGAAACTATTCCGTTTCTTTCAAAACTAGTAGTGATAGTATTATTGGCTATTATTTCTGGAAGATCTTGCCTAATATAATCATCATCGATATAATCTGATTTTTTAACAAAACCACCTATCATTGCATCTATGCCAGAAAAGTAAGTAGGATCGTCTAATTCAAAATTAAAAGTTACGTGAGATTTAGGAAATAGCGGGTCGTTAATGTGGCTATTTAAATATTTTCCTAATTTAGAATTATTAGTAAGATCGAATGTCTTAACAATAGTAGCCTTAGAAAGCATTTCTTGAATTCTACTATTTTGACCCGATGCATTATCACGATATGATCTATCGAAATCGACATCTTCTACTCTATAAATTACGTATTTTTGAGGAACTTTATCCTCTAGCCATATCGGTGCAAATATACGATACTGTTCTCCATATACTTTAGTATAATTAAAAGAAGCACCATAATTGTATAAGTTTTCATATTGTGTAGAGTATTCTTTACTTACGGCTAGGTCAGTGTGTTCTCTACCAACCTCATATCTTTTATCCTTAGGTAATTTGCCATAAAATATTGCAACATCTCGGTTGTATTGTCCAAACTCTGAAAGAGCATGTTTTTGAAAACTGGATTGAGCTAAATCTCTACTAGCTTTAATAGAGCTTAAATAAATATCTCCTGAAGAATCAGCCACTAATTTAATATTAGAGGTTAATTTGGGGTTAGTTCTTAATAAAGCAAAAGATTTACTTTTGTCTAAACCACTCTTTGCTTCTGTGTTAATAATTTTCGCCATTTATGAATAGACTCTATTTTTGTTAGAGTATATATCATGCTTTCTTACAGCAGGATATTACCTAAATGGACGAGCATCAAAATCATATAACCTAGATGATCCAAAGTTGTTAAAGTATGATCCGCCAAAGAATCTTCTTCTGTTAAACCACCAGTTTTGACCAATACTCGATCTATAGCTTTGTAGCATTACTTTATTGATACTGTTTTTATTGGTTCCTGTTGCTTTATATTTGGCGTATACTTCAACATCAAATTTAAATTCAGTTTTATACGTATCAATGATGTCTAGTCCAATTTTCTTAGAATACGTTAAATTGGAGAATGTATTACCATATATTCCTCCAACTCTACCTTTACCTGCAGTATCTTTACCGTGATAATCTGTCATTCTATATTGAAATACCATATCGACTGAAACTGCATTCTGACTTCCACCTTCTACTATTTTCTTACCAAACTTATTTGGTCCATCGACTGATAAGCTATTTTGATTTATAGGAGAAAGATATAAGAAAGAACCACATGAAAGTCCACCTAATAAATATTGATCATTTTCTTCAAAAGAATTCTTTACAGATTTTCTGGCAATCATAGTACCCGTGGTATCTATAGGTCCTGATTCTCCTCCATCTCTAAAAGTAATTGAAAGAGGCTGATATGGTGTTTGTTGTTTTCCGTCTTTATCGTTAGCTCTTTTAACAGCATATTTAGGCATAGAAATTAAACCCTGTCCTATCATATCAATTACTGATATTCTACTATCAGGATCTCCTTCTGATATCATTGGATGAAATTTTGATAAGTATATACCTCTATCGTAATCAGCAGCTCCAAGATCGGAAAGTTTAACTAGATCAATTATTCCAGGATCTCCATCTATCTCAATACTACCGTTATCATAAGTTCCGTTCCATATAAAATCTGAAGAAGCCACTACTTCTGCATCAGTGGTAAAATCTTCAGGGCTGGATGTAATTTCACAAGTAAACCCCTGTGGTGTCACTCCTGAAAAATCTCTTAGATGAGGCCTAGCTGCACCTAAGATACCGGCAGTTAACTCAGTTGAACCATCCTTGAATGGATAACTTAATCCATATTCCGATGTGGTAACACCATTATTTGTAGAAGTATATAATTCTGCGTCTGGGTCATTAGTGTTATATAATGATCCATTATTAGATATATTCTTAAACCTTGAATAAATAAATTGTCCGTTTAATTGTGTAGACTGTTCAGGGGAAGGTGAAAAATGATTATAAGAATTTCCATCTCCCGTTAGGTTTTGATAAACAACAGGAACTTGATCATATCTTCCTTCACTTGTATAATATGCATCATTTGCTATAGCATCAGCTGGACCAAAGGCACCAGTTTGTTCATTAGAAGTATCAATGTCTATAATACCAAGTCCGTATTCTGATGTGTTAGTAGATACGTATGCGGGTTGCTTTAAGTCTCCTACTATTCTAGCACATAATTCCAGATCAGATGCTTTACTGTTATGTAATTCTATTTTAAAGTTTTTAGTAACAATATACCCTTTAGTTTCGCCGGTTGGGGCATTATCTGTATAATACCCTGCAAATATTTTAGCACTGGTATTATTTTTAACTATCGTTGCAGTTCCATCTTCATCTACTATTTTAATCATTAGCTCACCGACAGTACCTTCAACTTTAGCCTGTAATCTTTCTAATTGATTTTGTAATTCTAATAACTTATCGTATACACTAATAGGGCTTTGTTCTCCAGTTAAGAAACCAGAAGCTAAGCTATCTGCACCATGTGCAAAGAACGTATCGTTAGATGTAAATCCTGAATCTAGATGCTGAAATAAACCTTGTGCTTCTAAATCATCATTAATTTCTACCTTTACATTATCTAAATCGTTTTGATTAACTAAAGTGTTTGCTCCATCGGTTGCAATTTCTCCTTCTGGAAATGGAATGGTAATTATTTCTGACCATTCTGATTCAACAGGTGTTGTTGGAAAACCTGCTTCAGAAACAGATTTTACCATCATTTCAATCTTCTCACCTGGTCTAATTGGAAGATCTATAGAGTTAAAGTTAATTGCTTCAGCATCTTCTTCAGATTCCATAACCCATCTAAAACCTCCATCGGCCTGCTTTTCTCTTTTTCTAACAGGGCCTTTTACTTCAACCCAATTAGAAAATGCAGCAGTTTTTTTGTTGAATTTAATTTGTTCTATTACTGAAGTTTTACCGGTAGCAGAAATATACCTATATCTAGCTATGAATTGAACCACTTCCTGTGATATTTCTTCACCTACTTTTTTAGCATCAGGAATAGACCAAAAACCTCTTACCCTATATTTAGGAGAAACTTTTGGTAATTCGTTTGATTCTGCGATAGCCTTTATTTCACTTACGCTAGAAGAAAATACTTTAGTTTCAGCTGCTTTTTCTCTAACTAAAGAAACTAATTCATTCTTTTCCCTGTTTCTCTCTATTTTAGAAGAAAACTTTTTAGTAGCTATTAATAAACGTTTCTTTTTAATAGTTCCGTCTAGCTTTTTAATAACTTGCTTTGCAGCCATCTTTTCAGACTTAATAGCTTTAACCTTTTCAACTGTAGCATTTTCAGTAAGGTGTTTATTAATCTGAGTTACCTTAAAGTTATCAACGATAACGTCAGGTGAATCTGGGATTAATCCTACCGAAGCCGGTGGAATATAATCTACCTTTAAAGCCTTTATAAACTGTCCAAAATCGGCTACTTCTTCTTTATAATATTTAGAAAGAGTAGTAACTATTCCTTCTTCATCCTGTATTGTCAATTCATTTGAGAAAAATGCAATACCCGGTGAATAATCTGTTGAAGGTATTTTAGAAATAGGGTCAATCGGCTTAACAAAAACAACTTGTCTTTCGTTAAATCCAACTTTAATTTCAACTTCTACTGATAAATCTATGTCTTTGTATATTCTTAAAGAATCTGAACCTATTTTTATAGGTGCGTATCCTTCGAGTAATGATAGTTCAACTTGAGATGTTGAAACATCTATTGATTTTATTATATACCTTGTATTATATTCTTTGTTATTTACAACTAATGAATCACCTATCTTTAAAGATTCAGTGTCTTTCATTATTTTATTTGCGTCAGAATATGTTAATTTATTTAGAGTGTATACTTTAACTGTCTTAGTTTGACTAACACCATCAACAATAGCTGTCTTAGCAACATTTTGAACTTTTAATACACCAAGAGAACCCGTATATTGAATAGACCTAACTGGCATATCTACGGTTTCTGCATCAATTCTATATTTTAATCCGTCTTCTTTAATTTTAGCTACAAACTTTTCATAGTTAACGTCATTTTGACCTTTGTAAATTTCGTCAAATGATTCTGAAGATGCAGCATCTTCGTCATCGAATATAAATCTCTCAGTATACACTCTTTCAGTGTCTACTGGAATTTGACCTTTAACATCAAGGTTAATTGTTAATAGTGGATTTAAAAAATCTTCAAAGAAATCGTTTAGCTTAGTATTAAATTCCTTAGGAGTTGCTAAGGATGTTATAGGGGCTGAAGGACCTTTTAATCTAGAAGTATGTATTTTTCTATAAGAACCGTCTTTAAGTTTAACATTAGCACTTGAAGTGTCAATGCCACTTATTGCGGTTAAATTCTTATCAAGTCTTTCAATTTCTCTTTTCAAAAAACCAAATGCTGGAATTTGAATCGCAGTCATTTCGCCTGTGCGATTATCGAATAAATCAATAGTAACTGTTTCTTTATCTGTAGAAATAGCCTCATTGATACGCTCAAAAGTTTCTAGTGAATTAGTATTTAATTCAAGAAACTGTTCGAGTAAGTGTGATATAGAATTACTAGCGCTCATATTATCTTAAAATGTCGTATTCAAACGTTTTGTTTATTTCATCAACACAAACTATTTCTATATAGGGAGTGGCACTTAATAGAGAAGAAGCTGAGATTGAAATCTTTTGAGACCATCCACCTTCTTTATCTGTCCACATTGTAATAGAATTAGATTGTAAGTTTTTGATTTTATTTTTAAAAGTTACTCTAACAACTTGTCCTTTTTTCCATGATGTTACAGTATCGTCTAGGTATATATTTAGATTAGAATCAAAGCTCTCGTCAAAGGCCGTGTAAACTCTAACTAAATTATCATACTCTTTTAATCTTTGCCAAACTGCTTTAGTAGAAGATTCAGAAGGTAAAAAAGGACCACTGTTATCTATTATTCTTTCGTTCGTGTTAGAAATAGTATCAAACACATAGGCAGGGCTTAAAGAATATCCGTAATTGATACAACTTATTTTAACTTTACCGTTACTTGATTTATCAATAGAGACTCCTGTGTTACCTGATTCTAAAACATCAGTATTATATTGTAATTCCGTAGGAATGTCACCAGATATCACCTGATTTAGCCTAGAACTAGTATCTGTTATTAAGTCCATGATACTTCTTTCGTCTTGAAAATTAAGTGTTGCATTTTCAACGTCTTTTTCAATTAAGTCCAATCTTGTAGATATTCCTTGTAAATTTTCAGAAGTTAAAAAGAAACTTTCTAACATCTCAACTTTATTAGAGATATCAATATATCTGCTGTTTGCGTCTTTTAATAATTGAACTGCATTTTCTAAAGCACTAGTAGTGTCTAAGAAAATATCCATTGAAAATGTAGAATAATCATTTACATTTTTCTCTATACCTACATTATCTAATGAAGAATTAAATTTAAGATTTAATTTAAGAGCAAACGCATTACCATTAAGTCCAGTTACTTCGTTAGGCTTATATTTTGTTAATTCTGGAATATACCATCCATCGTTAGAAGTATCTTCTTTCCAGTTGTCTAATAAGATTATACCATAAAGGTTAGTAGCCTTATTACCTATATTAGATTTAGAGTATAAATCATAATAAACTAATATTGCGTTAAATCTAAAATCTCCACCTCTCTTTGAATAGTCTAATACTGTATCTAATTTGGGATCGTTTATTATTTTAGAATATGCAGAGGCATTAAAGTCAATTCCAAATGTTGGAATTTCATTTTCATTAGTATTATAAGTTCCATCATCTTGATCACCGTAAGCTTGTAAATCTAAAAGAGGATGATTTGGATGAATGTCATCTGTCGTTCTTCCTTCAACCATGCCGTCAAAGCTTGGATTAAATTTAATATTATTAGTATTAAACTTAGATGTTTCTAATAAAACTTCCGGAGTATATCCTACAGAAGAAGGAACATTAACAAATATTTCATTATATTGCTGTCCCTGATAATTCTTATCGTTAGTTACATCTATATTTCCAATGTATTTTATAACTTGACTATATTCAGAACCAGCTTGAGTAGAATCATCTAGCTCTATCATTCTTGAATATCCGGTTGAAACTTCTTGTGAAGTTGCAGTTCTTACCCTTATAGCATTTATGTGATATAAGTATTTAAAGAATATTTTTTCTGCATCACTTTGAAATAATACATCATCAAAATCGTCATTAACTTCTGGGTTAAGAAGCATGTTCTCTAAATTAAGGGCATAACTTTGAAAGGTTTGTGCAAAATGAACATTACCGTTACCATCATGGGCTGTATCGCTATATGGATCAGCACCTTCTCCGCCACCGGCTTCATATAAATTTGTATATTTGATATAATTAGGGCCAGAGTGGGGGTCGTTATCATCGCTCAATGCAAAATCCGCATATACTGGCAAGTCTAGTAGTGCAAATTTAGAAAATTCAAAATTGATATCGGGATTATAGTACGCACGTGTCAGATCCCTTGCTGCATTAGCAAACGCATACATCGTACCTCCTTGTTCCTGTGGAATCCTTATTAGTGGTGTAGCCATCTAATTAATTGTTTTTATTTTAATTAAGATATCGTTGCTCCGTTAGAACCAACAATATACCATTTACCGCTCATATCTCCCATAAAACTAATAGATCCGTTCATCGCGATGTCTATTGTAGAGTTTGCGTCGTATCCATTAAGATTACCGTTGCTTGCATCTATAGAGAATTCAGCAGTGCCGATAACAGTTAAAGTCTGTCCAGGATTAGAAGGTCCTAATAAAATAGGGGTTTGTGCATCATTATATAGATATGCTCCTTTTACTGGAATCCCAGTTGGAAAATTAACAGTGTCCATTATAGATACTTGTTGTCCTTTCTCAAAAATAACATTTTCTTTAAATGTCGATTCAACTCCAGATGTTAACACAGATCCATCTACAGTAAATGTAGCTAAAGTCCCGTTATTAACAAAAAGTTGACCTGCTCGAACGAAACTCGATAAGGTTAGTGTTTCTTGTGTCGTGTCTAGGACATTTTCAATTGTACCTAATTCTTCATTAATGTTATCAAAATTGTTATTGATAGTAAGTCTTGAAGAAGAAAGACTGTGTGTCCCTAAAATTGTAGTAATACTTGCCATTTTATTTAATTGTTAAGATGTTTTTTCTTGTTATGTTTTTATTTCCATTCAAATCAGTTAATTCCAGCTCCAAACTATACTCTCCTTTCGTATCGAATAAGTATGTCAGCCACTGATTATCATAATATATATCTTCTTTTTTTACACTATTATTTATCAATCTCCATTTCTGCTCTATGACACCCGGCATTTTAGTTAAATCATAAGAAAATGTTACATGATTTAATAAACTTATAGTGTCATGGTCGTCAATAATATAAGTGTCGTTAAAGTTAGGATTATACGCTTGATATTTAACAAAGCTGCTAGGATCTATTGTTCCTGTTGTTGTCGTAGCGTTGTGGAAATCATAACTTTCGTTTGGTTGTTTAGAAACTACCAGCATATATGTACATTCATCAACTCCTTCAATACCGGTTGAAACATTTCCGTCTGAATCAAAATAAATCGGATTCCAATTAAATTTGGTAAAGATAGGATATTGATTAGGATTTAAATTATTAATTTCCTGTTGTAAATTGTTCCAAGCAGATAAATCCTGTGGATTTGCAGGATATGTTGCAGTTGGCGTATATGATTCTATTATTTCTAGACCAGTAAATGTATCTATTTGGGAAACTGTTATAGTTCCGTTTGCATCTCCGTTTAACTCTAATTTAAATGAAGAATTTAAATCAGCACCTATTCTAGTCTGATTCCATGAAGTAGTTGGTCCGTCGTTCCATGCTTGTTTTCTTAAAGATTTCCATTGATATGCGCCGGTTGTTTCAGCAAACCCAGTAGGACTATTTGAATCTTCATATCTTCTGCTTATTGAAAATTCTTTACCGTCTTCGTCGCTATTTAAATAATTAGCTCTATCCAGGGTTAGGTAATATGTACCTATGTTTTCTTCAACGGTGTTTAGGTTTTCTCTACCCCATTCCCATGAAGAACCAGCTTCTTCCCAATTATACTTATAATTTGCCCAGTCTAATTCCTTAGTAAGCTTTTGATAAAGACCATACATTTGTATATTCTTCGATTTAACATTTATCGTTTTATTATGGCTAATACTTCTAACATTGTATAAATCCCAAAATGCAACATCTATTACGTATTCTCCCGTATATGGTAATATTAAGGGAAGAGTATACCAGTCGTCAACGGATCCTCTGATAGTTTTATAGTAACCTCTAGGGCCTTTAATTATCCATTCAATTTCATATACACTTCTTTTCCACCAATCATCCCATGTTAAGAAAGTGTCTTGGGTTGGATTTATTCCACCGGTTTGAAGATTTAAATCATTCTCACTATCATCGGCTATCGTACCGTTTGCATTATAAATTGGATATGCAATATCGTCATCGGTATCATTTGCGTCAATAAACGTAAACTCGGCATCATCCCATGTATCTTTAAGAGAAGTCCCTGTTAAAACAATAGGAGCTCCTATTGGAATTCCACTTATTGTATTAAAGGAGGACATGTCCTCGTCATACCATTCTGTATAAAAATTTCTTATAGATTCTTCTAATTCGTTTCTTTCTGCCTTACTAAATACTTCTATTTTTTGATTAATTCCTTCTAACCTATAATCTACTTTTCTTAAATCTTCTATATAAATAGTTTTAACATCTGGTAAAATATCATAATGTACATCCTGTCCTGCAAATTGTGCATGTATTTGATGTTGATTATTCCATACTCTTTGATTAACTCCGTCGAAGTAATCTCCTTCAGCTGTAATATCTACGATCTTTGCGTTAAGGGGTAAATACTCTCTCTGTAATTTACGCTTTAAAGCATATAGCTTAATCAGTATTTCATCAGGTGAGAAATCTGTAATTTCTTCAACTTCTGGTAAATCAAATTCATTTAACCTTCCAGTAGGAACATTTAGTCTATATGCTAATGAAAATCTAAAAGTTTTCTTTTGGTTAGAATTAGGAAGATTAGTATTTCTACTTTTCTTAGCTAAAAAACCAACCTCAGTTTGATTAGCAACAGGAACTACAATCATCTTACCGAATCCCTCTGCACTTTCATTTATATTTAACCAATATTCTCTAAGACTTACATTATTATATCCATAAAAATCAATAACGTTTAGTAGAGCTTTATATGTACCGATAAACGGCTTAATAGTAGAAGCCTGTAATAAAAGTTCTTTTCTTTTTCTATTTAAAACTTTATAATCTACACCAAGATCTTTAATATCAGATTCTCTAAAAATAAGATAATCCATTTCATCTAAGTTAAGAGCCATGTTAGTCAAAAGATCTTTTAATCTTTCGTCTTCTGCAATAACTTCACCATATATTTTTAAGGAGGCTACTTTAGTATCAATGCCATTGGTGTGTGCATATATTTCAAGTGTTCTAATATGAAAACCTTCTACACTAGAACTTAAAGCGACATTTGCAATACAAGCGGTGGGCTGTAGCATGTCAGCTGTTGGTGAAACTATTTTAAAATTTTCAGAATCTAGACCACTATAAAGTGTATTAGATTTCATTTCACTTAATTGCGTTTCATCTACAATTACTTCAAGATCTCCCTTTGTCATTTTACCACTATATAAGAAAATGTCTTCACTTTCTCCATATTCTGAAGTGAATTTAAATTTTAAAGAAGTGTTGTCAGTGTTTGCCGATATCGGATGTACAAACCTAGGGTTATCTAAATCGTCTCTTACCTCTTCTAATACGTATATGTTAAGAGTTTCATAAAGACCTGTAGATACCTCTGGTAAAAACGCAGTTCCTTCTGAATATCCCAGTTCACTGTTGTATTCTAAATTTAATTCGTTAGAATTATTATCAAAGAATCTAAGATTTTGATATGACATTATTACCTAATTTTTTTATCTTCCTTTTTCATCGTATATGATTTGTAAATTTTTAAGTAATTTACAGAATCAACCCAATCAGCAAGTATTTCTTGAATGAAATTAACAAAGTCATTCATTTGATTATTTCTCCAAATATGGTTAGATATAGAATTTTTAAGAATGTTACTTCTATATTCATTACCTAAATTCTTTCTATCGTCAAATGCAGTTTCTCTAATAGAGTATAATCTTTTTCTTCTGCTTTTAAATAATTTATTAAAAATACTCATTATATTGCTTTTCTATTTTTTGCTTGAACTTTTGCAAATATAGTATTCTTCACGGCAGGTTCGTCAAAATAAATTGACATTGCAGCTTTTTCTCCGGTCTTAACTTCGTCTTTCACAATTAAATTTTTACTGTCTAACCATCCTCCTCTGAATAAGGCAACCTCTTCTTTTTCAAGAATGATATCGCCAAATGAATCTAGGTTTATTACGTTTTCAGGAAGAGCTGCACCAGGTTCAAAATTAACCTGTTTTGTAGTTACGTTTCTTTTAAAGAAAACCATCTTTTGTTTACCATTTCCTATTTCAGTTAATACTGGAGTTGAAGGAGTTACAGTCACTGTTTCAGATATGTAATACCCTAACCTTCTTGCTGTTTCTTCTTTTTCAGAAGTAAACTTAACATTAACTGAATCTATTCCATCAATATTTTCAACTATTGCAACAATATCAGATTTAGGTAATCTATCTCTTCTAGTAATATTTATTAAATATTCTGCAACCTTTGATCTAATTTCAGTAGCAAGATTAGCTTTAGTGTACCCTTCAAAATATCTTACCTTAATATCCATTCTAAAATATTGTGGTTTCGGATCTACTATTTTTATTTCAGTAGTTACCATTTGCCTTCCTGATTTTTCTAATAAACCTCTGATACCTTCTTTTTCGATTTCTGTAAAAAAGAATTCAGAAGTATCTAAATTAAAATAATCCTTATTATTTTGTAACTTCTTTAAAGTATTAGGCAACATAAATAGATAGATAACATTATCATCGTCTAAATATCCGTCATCTGTAGTGTTATATGCATCTAAATAAGAAAACATACCATATCTTGAAAGAAAGTGCTCATAATTATCAGGAGTTGCTAATACAAATGAATGTGACTGCAGTGGGGCAATTAACTTTGTTAATTCAATATCTTCTGGATTTGCTCCCATTTTAGGTGCAACTGTAAATTCAGATTCTAATAATTCATTTAGATCGTGTGTATTTCCTAGTGAATCCGTTCCTTCAGTTTTAAATTCAAACGATAAATCAGCTCTACCGTTTAAATTACCCATAGCACCTTCTATTTTTAAATACTCTACTTCTATCGTAGATCCTGATTCAGGGATTTCACCAAAGGATCCATTTCCAAAATAAATATCTAAACCTCCTGTAATACCCGTTTTAACAAGATATCCTTGAGTTCCTTTTTTCATATCATATAGAGAGTCATATTTAGTCCAAAGGCTTGAATTTATTTTTATTCTAACTTGAGAATGATCTACTGTGCTCTTTGTTATAACATTAAAAGATTGAAAGGCTTCTCCAGTTGACGTTAAATTCTGAGATTCATATTCACCCTGTATCACTGGAACAAATATGTAATTAGAATTTGATTTTTCTAATCTAAATTGATCGTTACTAGTTCTTAGAGTATATCTAAGACCGTTATCTTTACATTCTATAATAGCATTGGCCGGAATGTTTAAAGCATCTCCTGCAATATCTTCTAAACCTGAAACACCTAATCTTAATTTTAATTCACCCGAAGCGGCAGC
>Ga0115104_10339155_pt1 | contig 12958 bp, 11 predicted proteins | sample CN18umnscriptome_2_FD_89649 | JGI IMG/M metagenome (GOLD analysis project Ga0115104, IMG submission 89649) | Marine eukaryotic communities from Pacific Ocean to study complex ecological interactions - CN13ID_70_C50_10m_0.8um Metatranscriptome... | ecosystem: Environmental > Aquatic > Marine >...
GTAAAACGATGAGTGTAGTCCTACTAGTAAAATCAGAATACCTAACAGAAATGCATTAAATTTAATAATTATAAATTTTGATGTTTCGATATTAACATGCTTCTCGAAATTATATATATATATTCTTTTAATGATTCCCAAATAATAGTATAAGGATATCGTTGAATTACCAGCAGCCATTAGAACTAACCAATTAATATTTTCTTGCGCAGCAATATTGAATATGAAAAATTTACCTATAAAGCCAGATAAAGGCGGAATGCCGGCTAAACTAAAAAGTGCAATAGTCAGTACAAGTGACATTGATGGAGCTTTTTCGGACAAACCATTAAAGTCTTGCACGTTCTCTACATTAAACGCTTTTTTATAGTATATGAACACTGTAAACGCAGCTAAGTTGCTAACAGAATACACTAATACATAATAAAATAAAGATGTGATACCCATCTTTCCACCATCTAGCAATCCAATAAGAAGATATCCAGCTTGTGATATGGAACTAAATGCCATAATTCTTTTTACGTTAGATTGACCTATTGCTAGTATGTTGCCAAAAGTCATTGTAAATGATGATAATACAGATATAAAAAATATAGATTCATATATTATATGATTTCCCAACATCTTATAAAAGATATTCCATATTAATACTATGCCAATTATCTTAGAAAATACCGATAAGTATGCTGTAATCTCGAATGAAGATCCATAATAGACATCTGATATCCACATATGAAAAGGCACAATAGCCATCTTAAAACCGATGCTTACAATAAAAATAATTGATATAAAATACACAGAAGAGTTATTAAACAGAAAATAGGATATACTATAAAAATCTGTAGATCCCGTCATGCCGTACACATAACTTATTCCTAGCAGTAAGAAAACAGATGATAACATACCTAATAGAGTATATTTAATTGCTGCTTCTGCAGACCATGATCGTTCTTTCCAAGCTACTAATAGAAAAAGTGGAATTGTGGCAGTTTCCAAAGAAACGTAGAATGTTAATATATCACTGGAAGAAACCAAGAGCAAGGCACCTAAAGATGTACTCAATATTAGCGCACAGAACTCTCCATATCCATTTTCATTTTCGTATTTAAATCCTTCGAAGGATACAGATACTAAAAATAGACAAACAGCGAGAATTAAAATTTTTACTATTGTTACTTCTGCATTTAAAGAAAAACGTCCGCCTAATAAAATTAATTCAAGAACTTTATTTTTATAAAGATTATAAAGTAGAATTAGACATGCCATAAAGACAGACAAAAAGCTGCATAAAAAGTACAAGGACAAGACTTTTTTGTTCTTAAAAATAATTTCCAAAATCACTAACCCAAGTATTGAGGAAACTATTAAGATTTCTGGTGCTATAACTAAAAACATATTAATATTCCTATAAATATAATCTATTAACTATTGGCATAATAGATATTTCTATTAAATTAATAAAAAAGAGTGGAAACGTTCCAACGGCCAATAAAACAGATATTAATGTAAAAGAGCATATTTTTTCATAAATATCAACATCAGTTAAAAGAAAAAACTGTTTATTTAGTATTTTCCCCATAAAAATTTGACACAACCCTCTTAATACATAGACGGCAGTTACTACAATTGAAGTTATTGATAGGGTAGTTACAAATATTGCATAATTATTATTCACCCAAGGATTATTTAGGATTCCGCCTAAAAATACATAGCTTTCTGCAATAAATCCAGCAAGGCCAGGAAGCCCTAAAGATGCAAAACCTGCGACAAAGAAGTATGCTGATAGATTTGGTACTATTTTACTTAATCCTTCCATATCATATATAATTCTAGTTTTTGTTCTTTTGTATATTGCGCCAATCAATGAAAAAAACAGTGCAGTCATTATTCCATGACTAAACATTTGCAGTACAGCACCTTTAAAACCTATAAAATTGAGAGCAGATAAGCCGAATATAACAAAACCACAATGACTGACAGAAGAGTATGCAGTAAAATATTTTAAATCTCTTTGTAATATTGCCCCTAGGCTTCCATACACAATATTAATAGTAGATAAAATCATAAAAAATCCGCACCATTCTTGAGCGCCTTCTGGCAGTAGATATATAGCGATTCTAAGTATTCCATAGCCACCCAGTTTCATTAAAACGCCTGCATGAAGCATAGATACGGCAGTAGGCGCTGCGGCGTGCCCATCAGGAGACCAAGTATGAAATGGATATAAAGCACCTAGCACTCCAAATCCTACAAAAAAGCAAGGAAATACCCAATACTGAAAGTCTACAGAGAATCTAGTATGCGATAGTAGTATTAAGTCAAATGTTCTTATAGGGGAATAATTATATACTGCCAGAATACCTACTAGAATCAATGCGGAACTTAGCATAAGCATTAACGTTAGTTTCATTGCTGAATATTCTTTTTTACCTGTACCCCAAACACCTATAAGTAAATACATAGGCAGCACAGCTAACTCGTAGAATATAAAAAAAACAAATAGATCAAAACTCACGAAGACGCCAAGTACTCCAAAAACTAAAATGAAAAGAAGAGAGAAGTATTCTTTACATCTTTTTTGTTCTTTCCAACTTGCTAGAACACCCATACATATGACTAAAGATGTCATAAATACCATTAACACAGATATTCCGTCCATTGCTACAAAATAGGTGATTCCAAAACTTGTGTACCATATTTTTTTCTCTTGGAAGACTAAGTTGAAGTGCTTGCAACCATTATTGAATGCAAAAGCCATTTGGTAATACTGAATAAAAAAATATATTGAACATAGCAATGTTAATATTGCACCAAACAAAGCAATGAGTTTTATAAAACGTTTATTCTTTGAAGGCGTAAGGATAATAGTTAAAGTGGTTATAATTGGAATTGAAAGAAATGTACTTATATTTATTAGCATTTTAACTCAGTTTAAAAATATATAAATTATAAAAGAATAAGTATTACACTAAAACGATAAAGAAAGATAAAAAACCGACTATAAAGAAAAAGGCATATGTTTGCAACTGATTAACGTGTATGAATATTAAAAATTTTGATGCATTAATTGTTGTGTTACCTACCATATTGATTGTTTTATCAACTACCTGTTTATCAAAAAAAGCGACAAACTTAGCTATAATGCCGAATATAATTTTATGTACAATAAAAAGATAAGCTTGATCAATAAATAACTTATTTTCTAATAAATAATATATATTAAGGATATTGTATTTTTCTAACCTAATAAATTTAAAACAGACTAAGTATGCAGTAACAAGCCCAGAAATACTCACAAATATTGAGGTGGCGACCAATGAAAAATCATGACTTATATGGGTATGTGGAAAGTTATAGAATAAACATTCTTCTACGTTAATGAATCCAGCGAATACTGAAAGTAGAGAAAGAAATATCATAGGAAAATACATACTTTTCCCTACTTTTTTAGATTTCACGCTCTCATCCTTCGTAGACGTAGAGAAATAGATTATAAAAAATAGTCTGAACATATAAAAGGATGTTAAGAAAGCGGTTAGTATACTTAATATTAATACGGTACTTTGTTGAGAGTGTTTAATAACTAAAAATATATAATCTTTAGAATGAAATCCAGCCAGTGGGGGTACTCCTGAGATTGAACAGGTTGCAACTAAAAATATTGCAAGTAAAAGTTTATTACTACGTAATAAATTTGAATTCATTTTCCAAATATTATTGGTGCCTGTTATGTTAATAATAGCTCCAGCACTTAGAAATAGCAAGGCTTTAAAAAAAGCATGCGTGAAAAGATGAAAGATAGATGCTGAATAACCAGAAAAATCACACATTCTAGCAGCTCCAATTGCTAACATCATATATCCAAGTTGGCTAATTGTAGAAAATGCTAATATTTTTTTTATATCACATTGACAGCACGCGATTAAAGCACCCATTAAGCTTGTTAAGACTCCAAGATAAGTAACAACATTCATTAATGTACTAGATATTGTAAAAACATTGATTAATCTAGCTATTAAAAATATACCTGCAATTACTAGTGTAGCTGCGTGGATCAATGCAGACACTGGAGTTGGTCCTTCCATCGCATCCGGCAACCAAACATGGAACGGAAACATTGCGCTTTTTCCGCAAGCACCTATAAATATTAGATAACAAGCTAATGTGATAATATTCATACCATATACTGTAATAAATTCTTGCTTAAAAAAATCTACAGTAATAGGATGCGTAATAAATAAGAAATTTAGGATATTGTTATTAGATGAAGTAAAACTCTCACTCAATGTTAGTAAACTAGATATTTCGTTATAATATGTAAAATTGAAAAATATTAACAGCATAATTCCTATAAGGAATCCAAGATCTGCAAATCGTGTAATGATAAAAGACTTTTTAGCTGCAGATCTTGCAGTGTTTTTATGGTAATAAAATCCAATCAATAAAAAAGACCATGTTCCTATTAATTCCCAAAAGAAAAATACTTGAACTATATTGATCGACATTATTAGCCCTAACATACTAGCTGTAAAAAAATTAAGATACATAAAGAATCTAATTTTTGATGCTGAATCTGGTATATAGCTATTAGAATAGCAATGTACGCATAGACTAACAGTACATACAACTAACACTAATAGCATGGATAAAGGATCTATTAATATACCTATATCAATTTTAATATTGTGTGCGTATTTAATCCAATCATAATTATTTATTATGAGCGGATAGTAAACATTTTGTCCAAAATAAAGAAATGCTGAAATATATGATAAAAAAGCTGATATTAAAACACTAAATGTCGCTAGTATTCCTGCAAACCTATAGTGTACTATTTTTTTTATAGCAAGTAAAACAATACCACTCATCACCGGTAATAGTGGTATTAGCCACATAAAAGAAAATAAACTACTATTAAAATTCATAATGTACCTTTATCTTTGTTTCATTAACAAAAATTTAATTTTATTTGATTTTTTCACGCGAAAAAAAAGAATTAAAATTGCTAAACCAACTACGGTTTCTATTGCTGCCATAGCTATAATAAACATCGCTATGATTTTACCATCTGTTAAATCAGAATACAGATACTTGTTGAAAACGACAAAATTTAAACTTACAGTACTTAACATTATTTCAACGGATATTAAAATTCCAATAATATTAGTCTTAATTAAAAAGCCGTAAAGACCTATTGAAAATATTAATGAGGTAAGAATCAACCAATGTTCAACCGTCAAACTAGTGAAAAAAATATTTAACATTATATAAAAACCCTATGTTGTTAAGAAAAAAATAAATAATTTATAATTATTTTCTAGAGATTTTTAAACATCCTATTAAAACAACTAGTAATAATATAGATATTAATTCGAAAGGTAGTATATAACCATTTTGGTTTAAATCTAAGATTTTAAAACCTAAAGTAGACAACTGTCTCTCGTTATAAGTTATAATATCGACGTAAAAACCTGTATTCTTAGAAATTAAACATAATATCCCAGTTGTATTAAAGATAAATAAAAGTGATGTAAGTAGTATTGAAAAAAGCTTCTTTGAAAGCGATACTGTTTCGCTCTCTGATTGTTGTACATCTGTTAGCATTATAACAAAAATTAAGAGCACGATTACTCCACTTACATAGACAAGCAACTGGACAATAGCTAGAAACTCAGATCCTAGTAACAAATAAAAACATGCGTTTATGACCATAGTCGCACATAAAAAAAGTGCAGTTTTTAATGTTCTACTTGCACAAACAGTGATGATTGAGAAACTAAGTGAAAATACAGCTAAAATATAAAAAAGCAGCAAATGTATGCTGGTATAAAGATTTTCAAACATAAGTTTTCCTATTTTTTAACATTTTCCTAAAATTTCTTGTAAAGAAATCTTTTCATACGGCTTTAGTAAAACTAAATCATTTTCTTTTGCAGTATTCTTTTTAAAATAAGACTGCGGAGGTCCTATATATCTATTAAGATTGTATATTAGTAGACGTCTATCATACACAGCTTGTTCAAAGTTATTCTTGAATGTAAGCGCATCAAAAGGACATGCTATGACACAAGCATTGCAAAATGTGCAGGCATCAAGACGCCAAACAAAGTTCTTCAATTCTATTTTTTGACTTATGCCTTTATGGGACATTATATAGATAGATTTATTAGGACAAGTCTTTTCACACACTTTACAACCTGTGCACTTGTGAGGAGAAGATAAATTCTTAGACACTAAAACTAATTTCGCACGAAATCTATTTGCTATTTTTATACGATGCTTATTCTCAGGATATTCCATCGTTATTGTAGACACAAAAATAGATTTAAAAAAGTATGTTAATGTCGACATTAACCCACCTTTCAAAGATAATATTGCTTTATAAATAAAACTTACAGCAGTTTCCGGCTTAATTCTAGGTGCAACTATAACGTTTGCATTTTTTTTCATAAAATCACCTCATTAAACATAAAAATAAAGATTATTTAAGACTAAAAAAGATGCCAAAACCATGTTTGCAAGGCTAGTAGGTAGTAAAAATTTCCACTCTAATAGTATTAGGTGATCTATTCTTAAACGTGGCAATGTCCATCTTATCCACATAATGACAAATATTATTATGGATACCTTTAAAAGCAACCATATTATTGGTGGTATACTATCCATAAGCTCATTGAAAATCGAAAATCCACTAATGTGCCAAGGTAACCAGCCTCCTAAAAATAGAATTACAATAATCGTACTAGTAATAAATAAGTTTACATATTCAGCAAGAAAAAAAAATGCAAATTGCATTCCAGAATATTCCGTATGAAAACCAGCTCCTAGTTCGCTTTCACCCTCAGGAAGATCAAAAGGTATCTTATTTAATTCTGCTATTGAAGCAATGAAAAATATTGTGAAAGCTATTAAAGTTACTAAATGCCCTCGCCATATCCAGCATCCATTTAGTTGAGATAGTACTATTTTCTGTATATTTAAAGTATTAGTAAAGATTATCATTGTTAATACAGATAAAATTATAGATAATTCATAAGATATTAACTGTGACGCTGCACGTACTGCACTAATTAATGACCATTTGTTATAAGAACTCCAACCAGCTAAAAGTATTCCTAATATACCTAAACTAGAAACGGCACTCCAATATAATATCCCCATATCTATGTTTATAATCTGTATATAAGGTGAAAATGGTACTATTAACAGAGTCATAAAGCTTGCACTTATACATAGCATTGGTGAAATGAAGTGCAAGAACTTATCTGAATACAGAGGCGTTATTTTCTCTTTTGTTAGTAATTTTAAAAGATCTGCGACAGATTGTAGAATACCTTTCCATCCTACTCTATTAGGGCCGACTCTACATTGAAACGCAGCAGCAACTTTTCTTTCTATATAGACAACAACCATAACAAAAATAGATATAAATATTAGACATGTTATAAAAATCGAAAGTATGTAAAAAACTACTTCAAAAACTGTAGAATTGTTTGAATTATCTACAAGGTTAGCAAAGTTATCCAATGAATAATTGATCATTTTTTGTTCCTATAAAAGTTTACCGATCTACATCAGGTATAATTAAATCTAACGTAGAAACAATTGTTACCAGATCAGAAATTTTCAAGCCTACTGCCATATCAGTAATAGACCACAGATTATTATAATTAGGACTCCTCATATGTATTCTATATGGGTTTTCCATACCATCAGATGCAACAAAGATTCCCAATATTCCTCTAGCTGTTTCAATAGAACTATGATGGTACCCAACAGGTAATTTTATTTTAGTTGTATATTTAGTAACCATATGTTTTCCAGCCGGAATATTATCTACTAGCTGTTCAATAATATTTAAAGATTGTCGCATCTCTTCAATTCGAATCCAGTACCTATCCCAACTATCACCCTTAGTTCCAATAACTACTGAAAATTTTACCTTATCGTAAACTCCATAGCTATCATTTTTTCTAAGATCTAAAGGAATGCCACTTGCTCTTAAAACAGGGCCAGTAGATCCAAAAGAGAGAGCTTTCTCACTAGGTAGAATGCCAATATTTTCTGTTCTTTTTTGAACTATAACGTTGTCTGATATTAGTTTCTCGTATTCTTCAATTCTAGGCCGTAAATATTGTATATATTGCTTTATTCTTTTTATAAAATTAGATTTTATATCATATAAAACACCACCAGGCTGTATATAATTCATTGTTAACCTAGATCCGCATGTTTCCTCAACAATGCTTGTTAGAAACTCTCTGTCTCTAAATCCATAAAAGAAAGGCGTAAAAGCACCTAAATCCATTCCAAATACTCCCCACCACATAGTATGACTTTGTATTCTTTGTATTTCAGCAAATATTGTTCTTATTGTTTCAATACGATCATTTGTTTCCATATTAAGTGCTTGTTCAATTGTTCTTGAAACCGCCCAATTATTAATTATAGAGCTAAAGTAATCACATCTGTCTGTCAAGTGTACAAAATTTCTATAACTTACCGACTCTCCTATTTTTTCAATACCTCTATGTATGTATCCAAGTATCGGTATGATTTCTTTTATTATTTCACCCTCTAATTTTAAGACAAATCTTAAAACGCCATGTGTAGAGGGGTGTTGAGGCCCCATATTTATGAAATACTCTTTGGTACCCCAATGCTTTTTCTCATCAAGATTATGTAGAATCTCATTTAAAGTTTTTAAATGAATAGTCATATAAATTTATTTCTCCAACATAAAGTTATCCTTATAATTTTTTCTTAGTGGGAAACCAACCCAATCGTCTTCTAGAAATATTCTCCTTAAATCTGGATGATTATTATATAGAATTCCAAAAAGATCAAAAACCTCTCGTTCCTGCCATTCGGCAATTCTCCATATATTACATAAAGTACTGACTACAGGCTTATCTCTTGGGACTTCCACCAAAACAATAACTTGATGATTATATGAAGAAGAGTATAGATGATAAACTAGATGAAAAACATTTTCATCAATATAATCTACTGCTGTGTGATCAAGTAATATATCAAACTTAAAATCTTTATCATCCCTTATTAGTTGCATAAATTCAGGAAATTTAGATAACTTGATGATAACATTTGTGTCTATCGAAACTTTACTGTCTTGCATTACAAAGCTTTCATATTTTGAAGCAATAGCATCCTTTAATATAGATATTATCATAAATATTTCTTACTTTTAAGTATGTTTTTCATTTCGCTATGTATCTCTTCAATACATATACCTTCTGGTAAAGCTGCCAGGACTGGACGATAGCGCTTTTTTTTGTTTTTAAACAAAGAATTTTGCAATATCATCTTTTGAAGAACTAAAATGCCCCAAAATAAAGCCTCTGGTCTTGGTGGACAACCAGGAACATAAACATCTACTGGAATCAACTTATCCACACCTCTTATTGTAGTATAAGAGTTATATATAAACGGTCCACCAGATATCGTGCAAGACCCTGTTGCAATTACATATTTTGGGTCCATCATTTGATTAAAAAGCATTTTTAACGGCTTTGCCATTCTTTTAACAATAGTTCCAGCAACAATTAAAACATCTGCTTGTCTAGGCGATACTCTGACGACCTCAGCACCAAACCTAGAAAGATCATAATGTGCCGAACCAGTTGCCATCATCATTTCTATAGCACAACAACTAGTACCAAATGTTAGTGGCCATAGGCTATTTGCACGCGCCCAGTTTAATATTTTTTCTAGATTCGTTAGAATTACTGCTTGATTATTAGTACTTAGACTATTTAAATTTTCCATTCCAAATCCTCTTTTCGCCATGCATACACTAATCCTAGGGTAAGAATTAGTATAAACATCGAAACCTCTATAAATCCAATTAATCCTATCTCTTTTATAATTAATGCCCATGGAATCAAAAAAATTGACTCTATATCAAACAAAAGAAATATCAATCCAAAAGTATAAAATCCTGCGTTGATTTTAATCCAAGAAGGACCAATAGTTTGCTCACCGCATTCGTATGGTAGCATTTTTTGAAACAAATATCTTCTAGGTGATATTCTAGATGTTAGAAATAGTGACAAAAAAACAACGAATATTGATAAAAACAACATGCAAAGAATAAAAAAATAGTTCATGTTTCATTCCTTTACTTTACTATCCAAGTATCGCCGCTATTTAAAAGATCATGAATATTTTTGATCTTAGCTGCTTTTACTGCCATAGCTTTATGCGCAGCAAAGACGTCATGAAAAGTCGGCATTGAAATTTGTTTAACTATACCTACAGGCAAAGGAAAATCTGGATATCTTAAATTACATAGTGCGAAATGTAGAGTACTATTACCTTGACCACTATTATGCTTTAATATCTGTGACTTGTTATCATCATCAATTTTAACCGTTTTTAAGTTTAGATTATCAAAGATAAAGCCCTTATCCTTTTCTTTTCCATATATTAAATAATCATTATTATTTAAAAAGATAACATTATTATTCCGAACTGATTTTGCTTCAAAAGGGTAAAACGCATCATCGTTGAAAATAATACAATTTGTAAGGATCTCTATTACTGCTATACCTTTATGCTTTCCAGCCTCGATGATAACACTTTGTAGATGCTTTGTATCTACAGCAACTGCCCTTGCTATAAATGTTGCACCCATGGTTAATGCTAAGGATAAAGCATTTATTGGCGTTTCAATAGATCCGAATGGGCTAGTTTTTGTCTTTAACCCTACCTTACTAGTTGGAGAGAATTGTCCTTTTGTTAATCCATATATTTCATTGTTAAATAGCATTATTTTAATATCCGGATTTCTTCGTACAATATGGATAAAATGATTCCCACCAATTGATAATGCATCACCATCACCTGTAACTATCCACACACTTAATTTTTCATTAATTGTTTTCGCACCCATCGCTATAGTTGGTGCCCTACCGTGCAAGGTATGAAATCCATATGTTTGGCAATAATATGGAAATCTTGACGAGCAGCCTATTCCAGATACAACTAAAAAATTTTCTCTTAGTGTATTAAGCTTTGCAAAAGCGTGAATTACAGCATTATATATACTGTAGTCACCACAACCTGGACACCATTTTATGCTAGTGTTACTTTGAAAATCTTTTTTATTATATGAAATTGACAAGTTATCCATTATTATTTTCCTTTTAGTAAATATTTAACTTTCTTTTCAATATCAGATACAATTATTGGTCTACCTCTTACCTCGCAAAAAGACTCTGTACAAACAGAAAACTCAGCACGAATCTTCACAATTAATTGTCCTAGATTATTTTCAATCACTAAAATAGTTTTAAACGAACTCAGAATCTTATCTAAATGTTGGAAAAAAGGATTTAGGTATTTTAAGTGACAGTGAGAAACTGAATATTTTTTCTTAATCAAATTATATGTAGCCTGTCTCACTGCACCAAAACTACTTCCCCAACTTAATAGCAAAATACTCGCATTATTCTTTCCATAAAAGTCTGGAAAAGGTATTTCTAAAGCTACGTTTTTAACTTTTTGCAATCTCAAATTACACATTTTGTGATGGTTTTTTCCGTCAGATGATACTTCCCCATTATCTTGTTTTTCTAATCCACCTATACAATGCTCCATATTCTTAGTTCCAGGCGTAATCCATGGTCTTGCTAAAGTCTTTGTAAATCTTTTATAAGGTTGAAAATTTTCTGGAGTTATGTCTACTGAATATTTTGTGATCATGGAAGGAAGATCCTCTACTTTAGGAATTTGCCAACTTTCTGATCCGTTAGCTAAATATCCATCGGTAAGTAAAATAACTGGTGTCATATATTTACATGCAATACGTGCTGCTTCGTATGCAGAGTAAAAGCAATCACTTGGTGTCTTCGCGGCAAGCACGACAAGTGGAGATTCACCATTTCTACCCCATAAGACTTGTAAAAGATCAGACTGTTCTGTTTTTGTGGGTAGTCCAGTCGAAGGACCTCCTCTTTGCACATCAATAACTACTAATGGTAACTCAGTCATAACAGCTAGATTTATAAATTCGCTTTTAAGAGCTATGCCTGGACCTGATGTGCTTGTTGCAGCAAGAGCACCTGCAAAAGCTGCGCCGATGCTAGTACCTACACCTGCTATTTCGTCTTCTGCTTGATAAGTAATAACGTCAAGCTGCTTATACAATGTTAACTCTTGAAGTATGTTCGTTGCAGGAGTAATAGGATAACTTCCTAAAAACAACTTTTTCTTTGCGTTTTGCGCAGCACAAATAAGCCCCCAAGCAGTAGCAGTGCTTCCATTAATATACGCATAAACGCCTTTACCCATATCCATCGAATCAACTTGATCTACAATAAAAGATGTGCTAAATATTTCGTTCGACTCACAATATTCAAGACCTGCAATCAATGCTTTCTGGTTACCTTCTGCAACAGATTGCTTTTTAAAAAACTTCTTTTTTATCCAATCTACTGTAGATTCAACTTTTCTATTTAAAAGCCAACAAATGATTCCTAAAGAAAAGAAATTTTTACATCTTTCTTTCTCTCTTGTAGACAAGGATACACTTTTTAAAGATTCTCGTACTAGTTTACTAATATCTATAGATATTAATCTATAAGAATTTAAACTATTATTTTCTAAGGGGTTTTCTGAGTATCCAGCTTTTAAACAATTTCTTTTAGTAAAAGTGGCAGAATTTGTAATTATTATTCCACCTTTTTTCATTAGTTTAATATTAACTTTCAGTGCAGCAGGATTCATAGCAATTAAAATATCCACTTTATCACCGGTGGTGTATACATCTGTAGAACCAATAGTCATTTGATACCCGGAAACTCCACCTAAACTCCCTGCTGGAGCTCGTATCTCTGCAGGATAATCTGCCAATGTTAAAACATCATTTCCCATTATTGCAGATAGTTTAGCTAGACGTTCGCCTGTTAATTGCATTCCGTCTCCAGAGTCACCTGCA
>Ga0115104_10438230_pt1 | contig 12912 bp, 9 predicted proteins | sample CN18umnscriptome_2_FD_89649 | JGI IMG/M metagenome (GOLD analysis project Ga0115104, IMG submission 89649) | Marine eukaryotic communities from Pacific Ocean to study complex ecological interactions - CN13ID_70_C50_10m_0.8um Metatranscriptome... | ecosystem: Environmental > Aquatic > Marine >...
ATTTTTAGTAATAATTAAATAAAAATGCCAGCTAAACTAAACAATTCTAATTTTCTAACCTTATCTTGTGAAAAACCTAAAAGCGCAATTATTATCTTCCATGGTTATGGTTCAGATGGTTATGATTTAATCAGCGTGGGTAAGATTTGGCAACAGTTGCTACCAAGTACTGTTATTATTTTACCCCATGGCTTTTATCCTTGTGACGAGCACATAATAGGAAGGCAATGGTCTTCGCTAAAAGGTTTCAATTCAAAAGATGATGTTTTGAATTTATCAACCGACAAACAAATATTGGATGTCATATTTCAGTCTAATCAGTATATAGATCAAGTTTTGGATCGCTATAGCATAGAACCTTCTAATGTTGCACTAATGGGATTTTCTCAGGGTGCTATGTTGGCTCTGCGTGTAGGTTTAGGTAGGAAAGATCCTCTAGCTGCTGTTATGGGGTATTCTGGTTTCTTTATTGTAGAGAGCGATTTCGTTCCTCTATCTTTTCCTCCTGTGGCCTTATTTCATGGAGAAGAAGATAGTATTATTCCTCATAGAATGCTAAATAAGTCGAAAGACAGACTAAAAAGTATGAAAATTGAAGTTACTACGAAGTCTTACCCTTCTTTGGGTCATTCTATTTCAGAGGCAGGCGTAACAGATGGGTGTAATTTTTTAAAAGATATTTTACTGTAGTAAAGTTCTGTAAACCAGGAGTTCGAAAAAGATGGGACGTAAAAAATTTCTCTTGTGGGTGCTGGCAATATTGGAGGTACATTAGCTTTTTTGTTAGGTATCAAACATTTAGGTGATGTCACCATTCTAGATGTTTCCGAAGGAGTTGCTAGAGGTAAGATTTTAGATATAGCCGAAGCAGGTGCCGTGGAAAATTATGATGCCAAGTTTGTGGGTGGAAAAGATTTATCCTTGTTAGAAGACAGTGACGTTGTAATAGTAACTGCCGGATTTCCTAGAAAGCCTGGCATGAGCAGGGATGATTTGCTCGATCTCAATGCAAATATTATATCCAAAGTCGCTGAAGCTATTAAAAACCATTGTCCTAAGGCATTTGTAATTGTAATCACTAATCCCTTAGATGCCATGGTATGGTTAATGCAACAAAACTCTGGTTTGCCTAGCAACCAAGTCGTTGGTATGGCAGGGGTTCTAGATACTAGCAGATTCCGTTACTTTCTATCCGTCGAACTAGGCGTTGCTATTAGCGATGTTCACACCATGGTTATGGGTGGTCATGGCGACACAATGGTACCTCTGATCAATGCGACTAGTGTTTCTGGGATACCTATATCCTCATTTATCAAAATGGGACTTATTACAGAGGATAGACTTAATAGCCTAATAGCACGTACTTGTGATGGTGGGGGGGAAATTGTTCGATTCCTAAAGACAGGATCTGCTTTTTATGCACCTGCCTCTTCTGCTATTGAAATGGCTGAGTCTTATCTTAACGATAGAAAGAGACTGTTGCCATGCGCTGCCGGATTAAATGGTGAATACGGCTTTAAAGATATTTATGTAGGAGTACCTACAATAATAGGTTCCGGGGGAGTTGAAAAAATATTAGAGGTTCCTTTGGATAAAAAAGAACATGCGATGTTTTGTAAGTCTGTTGACGCGGTCAAAGACTTGCTGAACACGGTTAAGAAATACAGAAAATAGCTTATTGAAAGGTTTGGTTTATGAATATACATGAACATCAAGCTAAAGGAGTTTTAAAGGACTATGGCGTTAGAGTGCTAGAGGGTTCTGCTGCTTTTAGTCCACAAGAGTCTTTAGAAATTGCGGAGAAAATAGGTGGTTCTGTATGGGTTGTGAAAGCCCAGATACATGCTGGTGGGCGTGGCAAAGGGGGAGGGGTGAAAATAGCCCATTCTCTGGAGGATGTTAAAAAATACTCTGAGGAATTATTAGGAAAAAACCTAATTACACATCAAACTGGACCCGAAGGTCAGATAGTAAGGCGTGTCTTCGTAGAAGCGGGATGCATGATAGAAAAAGAGTTCTACGTGAGCTTCCTTGTTGATAGGTCCAAGAACTCTGTTGTTGCTGTTGTGTCTCCTGAGGGTGGAATGGACATCGAAGAGGTCGCCTCTAAGTCTCCTGAGAAAATACTAAAAATATCCATTGATCCATTGGTGGGTTTTCAGTCATTTTATGGCAGAAAAATGGCATTTTTTCTTGGTCTTACAGGCAAGGAAGTCAGTCAGGCAGTAAAATTATTCTCCGGAATGTATAATGCTTTTGTCGGCTTAGATGCCTCCATGATTGAGGTCAATCCTCTTGTTTTAACAAAGGATAAGCAAATAGTGGCACTGGATGCAAAAATGTCATTCGACTCCAATGCGCTTTACAGACAACCTAATATAGAATCTCTCAGAGATGAATCCGAAGAGAATTCAGTAGAGTTGGAAGCTTCACGTCTAGATTTAAATTACATTAAACTAGATGGTAGCATCGGTTGTATGGTGAATGGAGCTGGACTAGCCATGGCTACTATGGATGTGATTAAGCTCTACGGTTCTGAACCTGCCAACTTTCTAGATGTTGGAGGCGGAGCGCCTAAGGGCAGAGTCGTAGCTGCCCTAAAAATAATATTATCAGATCCTAATGTTAACGGAATATTAATTAATATTTTCGGAGGTATAATGAGATGTGATGTCATTGCTGAAGGAATTGTTGCCGCAGCTTTAGATATTAACATCAGCATACCTGTAGTTGTCAGACTAGAGGGTACTAAGGTAAACGAAGGAAAGAAAATATTAAAAGAATCAGGCTTAGATATCATTTCTGCTAATAATCTTGATGATGCCGCAAAAAAAATTGTCCAAGCTGTAAAAGGAGTTTCTTAAATGTCAGTTCTTGTAGATAAGCACAGTCGTGTAATTTGTCAGGGAATAACTGGGCAACATGGTACTTTTCATACGGAACAAGCTTTATCTTACGGTACTAATATGGTTGGCGGTGTGACTCCCGGAAAAGGTGGATCTAAACACTTGGGCATACCTGTCTTTAATACCGTCCATGATGCTGTGGAAAATACTGGCGCTAATGCTTCTGTTATATATGTTCCGCCGGCTTTTGCTGCAGATGCCATACTAGAGGCAGCTGATTCTGGTATAGAATTAGTCGTCTGTATCACTGAGGGAATTCCTGTATTAGATATGGTCAGGGTGAAAAACTACCTAAGGAACTCTAGCACTAGGCTCATTGGACCTAATTGTCCTGGTATTATAACTCCTAATCAGTGCAAAATTGGTATTATGCCTGGACATATACATAATCCCGGACGCGTTGGCATTGTGTCTAGATCTGGAACATTAACTTATGAAGCTGTTGGTCAGACCTCTTATGAGGGGTTGGGTCAATCCACCTGCATAGGAATTGGAGGAGACCCTGTACAAGGAATGAACTTCATAGACTGCTTAGAGCTGTTTTATGAAGATTCAGAGACAGAAGCTATTATTTTAATCGGTGAAATTGGCGGTACTGCAGAAGAAGAAGCAGCTAAGTATATTGCTTCAAAAAATAATGAAAAGCCTGTCGTTGCTTTTATTGCCGGAACTACTGCTCCTAAGGGTAAACGTATGGGCCATGCAGGAGCAATAATATCAGGTGGTGTTGGAACTGCTTCTAGTAAAATATTGGCTCTAAAAGAGGCCGGTGTTACTGTGGCTGAGTCACCAGCAGACTTGGGCTCCACTATGTCCAGTATTATTAAATAGTTGTACTCTTTAATTCTGTTGTAGTATTCATTTTATTGTTGGTTTTAATATCGTTGATAGCTCTTAAACAAATCTAGATTTTTCGCAGTGTAATATCGTGATTTTACTAAAATATTTTTTATCTTATAACAATAATTATTAGTATTTGGTTCCAAGTTTAATTGCTAGATATCAACCATACGGTTAGGAGAAAAAATTGTCTGATTACTCTAGTCCCATATATAGCAGCACTTTCTTAAATGTTGATAATGCATCATTTATTAGCAGCTTGTATGACCAGTATCTTAATGATCCTAGTTCAGTCGACGAAAGCTGGAGAAGATTCTTCCAATCTTTTACAGGAACAAATAATGATGTCCATGACTATTTAGGCAAAAGTAAATCTGCAAAAGAGTTTTTTCGCAGTAGTAATACTACAAGCGTTGTTAAGCAAAACATTAGATCTGAAGATGTCAATGTAACTGACAACTTGAACTCACACTCTGATCGAAGCGAAGTGTTAGACTCTATACAGGCCTTTAAATTAGTTAATGCTTATCGTTTTTTAGGTCATTTTAAATCTAATTTAGATCCATTAAACATAAAAAAATCATCTGGTTTTTCAGGATTGGATATTGAAAACTACGGATTTTCTCCTGATGATGTGGATAAAAAAATCTTTGTAGGTGGACTGTGGGGATATGAACATTTAAAATTATCCAGTATAATAGAAAAATTAAATGCCATCTACTCCGGCACCATCGGCGTGGAATTTATGCACATAGAAGATACAGAAGAAAGAAACTGGATCCAAGATAAGTTTGAATCCAGTGATATCAATTTTGACACTTCCCCTGAAGAGAAAAAGAAAATACTATCTTGTCTAATACGTGCCGAGCATTTTGAAAAATTCCTTCACATAAAATATCCAAGCGCAAAACGTTTTGGATTGGACGGTGCAGAAAGTGTTATAGCTTCACTGAAATATTGTCTAGAAGAGTCTTCTCTCTTAGGCGTAAACGAAGCAATATTCGGCATGCCCCACAGAGGAAGATTAAATGTTTTAACTAACATTCTAAACAAGCCCTACAGGGCTGTTTTCTCTGAGTTTCAAGGTAAACCTGCTTATCCCACAGATGATGTCGTTCATGGTACTGGTGATGTCAAGTACCATTTAGGTGCATCAGCTGATGAAGTGTTTAGTGGCAAAAGTGTACATCTTTCCTTAAGCCCTAACCCATCTCACTTGGAGGCTGTGAATCCTGTTGTTATAGGAAAAGTAAGAGCCAAACAAGATCTCATCTCCGACAACGACAGAAGAAAAGTAATGGGCATATTGCTGCATGGTGACGCAGCATTCGCTGGTCAAGGACTAGTATCTGAGACTCTTTCATTATCTCAACTACCCGGTTATAAGTCGGGAGGCACTTTGCATTTGATTGTAAACAATCAGATAGGATTTACGACTAGCCCCGATTTCTCCAGGTCCTCTGCATATTGCTCAGATATCGCTAAGATGATACAGTCGCCTATTTTCCATGTAAATGGGGATGATCCAGAAGCAGTCGTTCGCGTCTCTAAATACGCATCAGAATTCAGATATAAATTCAACAAAGATGTCGTGATAGATCTGTATTGTTATCGTCGAAATGGTCACAATGAAATGGATGAGCCAGCCTTCACTCAGCCCTTGATGTATAACGTTATCAGATCACATGATACCACTTGCTCACTGTATGCTAAAAAATTAGAAAGAGACGGTGTTATTAAGTGTGACTATTTCAATGCCGAGAGCAAAAAATTCAATTTAGAATTACAGCAAGAATTCGACAATGCCAAAGACTTTAATCCAGAGGCAGACTGGCTAGGTGGTTTTTGGGAAGGATTTGAAAGCAATTTCAACGACTCTAAATCAGACTATTCTATATCAAAAGACACACTGGTGGATATAGGTAACTCCTTAAACAATATCCCTGGCAACTTTAACCTGAACACAAAACTAAAGAGATTTATATCTAATAGAAAGAAAATGCTAACAGGTGAAATAAGATTAGACTGGTCTATGGGAGAAGCGTTAGCTTTCGGCAGTCTCCTGTACGAAGGCATACCAATACGCCTAAGCGGTCAGGATAGTGGTAGAGGCACATTTACCCACAGACATTCTTGCTTTGTCGACCAGAAAAATGGACATACTTACATTCCTCTAAGCAATGTGTCAGATAAGCAAGCCAATTTTGAGGTTATAGATAGTCCCCTGGCAGAAGCCTCTGTTTTAGGATTTGAATATGGATATGCGTCAACTAGCCCTCACTCACTAGTAATATGGGAGGCACAATTCGGAGACTTCGCTAATGGTGCTCAGGTTATTATAGACCAATTTATTACTACTGGTGAAATGAAATGGTTAAGAATGAATGGTCTTGTCCTGCTGCTACCTCATGGATATGAAGGCCAGGGTCCAGAGCACTCCTCAGCGCGTCTAGAACGGTTTTTACAGTTGTGCGGTGGTGACAACATACAGGTGGTCAACTGCACCACTCCTGCAAATTATTTTCATGTTCTACGGAGACAAGTACGCAGAAATCTAAGAAAACCTCTAATTATAATGACACCTAAATCTTTGCTACGTCATAAGTTAGCTGTATCTGACTTGTCTGATATGGATACGGGAAGCTCCTTCCTTGAAGTTATTCCTGATAATTCTTTTCCTGCTTCTAATATCAACCGCGTTGTTCTATGCTCAGGAAAAGTCTATTATGACCTCCTAGAAGCGCGTAGCAAATTCAATGTAGATAACGTTGCCATAATTCGCGTGGAACAACTATATCCTTTCCCTTCCAGCATGATTAGTAAAGAATTATCCCGCTATTCTGACTGTGAAGTCATCTGGTGCCAGGAAGAACCTAGCAACATGGGATCTTGGAACTTTTTAGATAGGAAGTTGGAAAAAACTTTAGTTGATATCGGTTTCTCATCCAAACATGTTAGCTACGTTGGTCGATGTGAGGCCGCGTCTCCATCCACTGGATTATTTTCTCAACATGTTAAGGAACAAGATAGTATAATCAAAATGGCTCTAGGAGTTATTTGATTATATTATTTCGTATATTTTATACTATTTTTTAGGAAGAATTTTATTATGACAGATATAGTTATACCAGCCTTGGGCGAATCTGTTACAGAAGCCTCGATAGTACGTTGGGTGAAATCCAAGGGTGATTTTGTCAACCTTGATGATCCTTTGTTAGAACTAGAGACAGACAAAGTAACTTTAGAGATAAATGCTCCTGCATCGGGTATATTATCCGCGATTTCCTTTGAAGTTGATGATACTGTTGAAGTTGGACAAGTGGTAGGAAAAATTTCTATCTCAGGTGATAACAGTGTTGCCTCTAGTACTAATAATGTAGATAATCCGCCTATCGACAATTCTAGTAGTGATGAGTCTACTAAAAACACAACTCCAGAAACTATAGCATCCCCTTCTGCTTCTAAAATATTAAGAGAAGGTGGCATAAATCCTTCCTTAGTAGAGGGAAGCGGAAAATCTGGTCGTATTACCAAAAATGACGCTGTGAACCATATTAGTAAATCTAGCCACATCGATGATAATGATTCTAAAACCACCGCTCCTAATGTAGAATTAAATACTGTAAACAGTAATAATATTAGCAATGAAAAACGTGTCAAAATGAGTAGACTGCGTCAGCGCATAGCTGAACGACTAAAAGAGGCTCAAAACACAGCAGCTATACTGACAACCTTCAATGAAATAGATATGACCAACGTTATGTCTCTTCGCTCTAGAGTGAAATCTGTTTTTGAAAAGAAGCATGGTGCAAAATTAGGTTTTATGTCCTTTTTTGTGAAGGCATGTGTTCTTGCGCTACAAGAAATCCCTGAAGTAAATGCCGAAGTTAGTGGAAGTGATATAATCTATAAAAATCATTACGATATTGGCGTTGCTGTTGGTACTAAAAGTGGTTTAGTGGTTCCTGTTGTAAGAGGAGTCGACAACATGTCTTTCGCAGATATAGAAAATGAAATCCAGAATTTAGCAATAAAGGCTAGAGATGGAAAATTATCTATATCCGACCTAACTGGTGGAACTTTTACCATATCTAACGGTGGTGTTTACGGGTCACTATTATCTACGCCAATCATCAACCCACCTCAATCTGCTATTCTAGGAATGCATAACATTAATAAACGTCCTATGGTTGTTGACGGTAAGATTGAGATAAGGCCCATGATGTACTTGGCTTTAAGCTATGACCACAGGATCATAGATGGAAAAGGAGCTGTAAGCTTCCTGATTCGTGTAAAAGAAACTTTAGAAGATCCAGAGAGGATGCTTTTACAAATATAATTATTTATTTTTCTTAATTAAAAGGGATTTACTATGGATCAATTTGACGTTGTAATAATAGGAGGTGGACCTGGAGGCTATGTTGCTGCAATTAGAGCGGCACAACTGGGTATGAAAGTTGCTTGTATTGAAAAGAGAAAGCATTTTGGTGGCACCTGTTTAAACGAAGGATGTATCCCTTCTAAAGCCCTTCTTAATTCCTCCTATAAATACTGGGAGGCTAATAACACTTTCTCCAGCTATGGTATCAACTTCAGCGACATTAGTCTTGATCTTAACAAGTTCATGTCTAGAAAAAATGAGGTTGTAAAAAATCTGACAAGTGGCATTAGCTATTTACTAAAAAAGAACGGTATAAAAGTTTTTCACGGGATAGCATCTATTATAAGCAATAACACAGTTTCTGTTAATAACAGTAATATTATTGCCAAAAATATTGTTATAGCCACCGGCTCGGAACCTATGTCTTTCCCTGGCATAGAATATGATGAAAAAAAGATCTTAACGTCTAAAGGTGCGTTATTATTAGACAATATACCGGAACATCTAGTTGTAATTGGTGGCGGTTATATAGGACTCGAAATGGGATCCGTTTGGTCTAGGCTTGGATCAAGGGTTACTGTTGTAGAATTTGCAGATAGTATTGTTCCTGCCATGGATAGTGAGGTTTCTAAAACTCTATACAATATATTAAAAAAGCAGGGTTTAGATTTCAAGATGTCTACAAAACTGTTAGGTTGTAACAAAGAGATTGATGATAGTTTGAATCTAAAACTAGAGTCTAAATCAGGTGATATTGAAAGATTAGATTGTAGTAACTTACTAATATCGACAGGACGTATTCCTTATACCAGTTCATTAGGTTTAGATAATGTAGGTGTCGTCTGTAATAGTAAAGGCTTCATTGAAGTAGATTCTAATTATAAAACTTCAGTACCTGGCATTTATGCCATAGGAGATGTTGTAGGTGGACCCATGCTCGCCCACAAGGCAGAGGAAGAGGGTGTAATATTGATGGAAATGTTATGTGGTCAGAAGCCTAAGCTACACTACAATCTTATTCCTTCCATTATCTATACGCACCCAGAAGTAGCAAGCGTTGGTCTAACTGAAGAACAATTAATAAATCAAGGCGTAAAATATGCAGTAGGTAAGTTCCCTTTTGCTGCAAATTCAAGATCCCGCGCTAATTTTGATACTGATGGTTTTGTGAAAATATTATCTGATAAGTCTTCTGACGAAATTCTTGGTGCTCACATAATAGGATCAAATGCTGGCAGCTTAATCGCTGAAATAGTAGTCGCAATGGAGTTCAGATCTTCTTCCGAGGACATAGCTCGCATATGTCATGCTCATCCTACAGAGAGCGAAGCGGTCAAGGAGTCTGCTTTAAATGTGTCTAACTCTTCTATTCATATATAGGTTATATGCCATTATTGATAGAGGTTATTTGGCGGATGGGGAGGGATTCGAACCCTCGAAGGGATATTAACCCTTACCGGTTTTCAAGACCGGGACTTTAAACCGCTCAGCCACCCATCCTTTTAGAGTAGTGCGCAATTGCTACGACCCGCTTGGTACATGCCTCGCTGGTCGGGCCCGGCGCTACTACAGTTTTATACTACTCTATTTATATATAATCAATATATTTTAGGTAAGTTTTAATATAGAGCATATAATTTTTTGTATATGTAATAACTAAATCTGCCATTGTAATAATTACTATATACTACTTTTTTTAACTATAGATAACATTTCATAAGATTTAATGTACACCACCGAATTCTTACGAACTAAGTAGAACCATTATAAAAAATGCACCTTGTTAGGTGGTTTTATTTATTCTATGGTTATTTATACGATATAATATATAAATATATATCTCGCAAAATCGCTCTAGATATATATCTTAGATATAACTTAAGGGTTATTTATATGCGCTTGAGCAAAAACTTTTTCCCATTTTTAAAAGAAGTGCCATCCTCTGTAAAAGTTATTTCCCACGCTTTGATGATGCGCTCCGGGATGATTTACCAAACAGCTTCAGGTATTTATTCGTGGTTACCTATAGGTGTTAAAGTCTTAAAAAAGATTGAAAATATTATAAGAGAAGAGCAAAATAAACTTGCTCAGGAAGTTATATTGCCAACTATCCAGCCTTATGATTTATGGCAAGAAAGTGGGCGTCACTTATCTTATGGGAAAGAAATGTTAAAATTTTCTGATCGCCATAACAGAGATATGGTTTATGGTCCTACCGCTGAAGAAGTTATGACCGACCTACTCAAGTCTTATTGTAACAGTTACAAAGATTTGCCCAGGATTTTATATCAAATCAATTGGAAATTTCGTGACGAGATGAGACCACGTTTTGGCGTAATGCGTGGTAGGGAATTCCTCATGAAGGATGCGTATTCTTTTGATCTATCTTTTAACGATGCAAAAAATACTTACTATAAAATGTATAAGTCGTATTTCAATATTTTAACCTCAATGGGGTTATCTCCTATTAGTACTCGCGCTGATAGTGGGCCTATTGGGGGTGATTTAAGCCATGAATTCCATGTGTTAACAAAAAATGGTGAAAGTGATATTATCTATGACACACGTCTATGCGATTTGAACTTGAAATCTGGTCTAGATACAAACAAATTATTAAATACGGGGTATCTATCTAGCCAGTATTCGCAAGATGATTCTTCCATCATTCCAGAAGAATTCTTGGCTTCTTCCAAAGGAATAGAGGTGGGCCATATTTTTCATCTAGGAACTCAATACACTAAAAGTATGAATTTAAGAGTAACTGGTAGTGATGGAAATTTTATTTATCCTTACATGGGTTGCTTTGGCTTAGGTATATCTAGATTAGTTGCTGCTATAATAGAGTCTCACTTTGACGACAAAGGAATAATTTGGCCTGAAAACATTGCCCCTTTTAAGCTAGGAATTATCAACCTAAGAATGGACGATAAGTTAACTGCTAAGGTTGCTGAAGATATATATAACTCTTGCAAAAAAAATGACATAGAAGTTATTTACGACGATAGTAATGCAAGCCCTGGGATAAAATTGTCTACAATGGACTTGATAGGGGTGCCTTGGCAAATCATATTGAATCCTAAGAGATCAAAAAAAGGCGTTGTAAATTTAAAAAAACGCTCTTCTTCAGAAGAGATAGAGGTCAGTATCGAAACTGCTCTGTCCAATTTTATATAATTATCTTTCTTTTAAGAAATGTTACCTGTGACATATATAGTTTTCACTTTACATATTTAAGCGCTGCATTGGTGTTAAATCTATGACCAAATATACAAGATGAAGATAATACCTTATATGCATGTAATAACAAGATCCATGTCGACAATGTCTACTCTATGAGATTAAAAAAGTTCTTAGATGTACTGTTCGAAAGCTTTTTTATTGAAAACTGTTTTATATTTGCGATGCATGAGATTGTTTTCTGTATAAAAGATGGTTCATTATTCTTATTACGTAATGGAGTAGGGCTTAGGTAAGGGGAATCTGTCTCAACTAGCATACGATTTGTTGGTATAAAGTTCTTTATTATTGATCTATTTGTTACACTTTTCTTAAATGTTGGTATTCCTGATACAGAAATGTAAAATTCGGAAGTAAGCGCTGCTTGTGCTAGTCCTTTTGTGTCTGAAAAACAATGTACTATGCCTTTTATTATACCTTCATATTTTTTTAAGAATAATATCGTATCTTTTGTAGCATTTCTGGTGTGAATAATAATCGGTAATCCATATTTTATTGATAATCGCACATGTATTTTTAGCAGATGTATTTGAATATTTTTTGTTTTAACTGTGTAATTATAGTCCAATCCAGTTTCTCCTAGACCCATCATCTCCTTGTGTTTTTTTAAAAAGTAAATAAAATTACTATTAATGCTATATATATTACGCAATTTGTATATATCTTCCTGTGTATTGCACGGATGGGTTCCTATAGAACCATATATAAAAGGGTATTCTTTCATCAACATCACTATATTTTGTGTTGCTAGATTCTGTGCATATTGTGAAGCATTTTTTTACATTTGATCTTCTTATTTGGGCTAAGATATTCGGAAAATCTTCTTGTATCTGCTTATAATCAAGATGGCAATGAGAATCTATAATAAAGTTAAACATTTTAACTTACCTTAGGAAATATTATTGTAGGCACGGGCAGTATTCTGTTGCTATTAAAGATATTTTTATCAATGTACTTAAACTTTTTTGAATTACCTGGCTGATTTATTAAATGAAGTATTTTTTTTGCCGATCCCGGTATTATTGGATCCATGAGGATGCATACTATTCGTATGAATTCTATAAATATCGACCCTATTGTTTCTGTTCTGTTAATATTATTGTTATCTATTTTCCATGGTTTTTCATCATTGACAAACTTATTGGCATTTCCTATTAATGTCCATATTATCTCACAGACTTTATTTATGGATTGTACTCTCATAAATTCATTCATTTTTGCGTAAGTTACCTTTGCATAGTGCAAAAATATTCTATCTCTTAAATGTAACTTTCTTTTAACGGGTATTATTCCAAAATTATTTTTTTGTATAAGTTTTAATGTTCTTTGGACTAGGTTACCCAAATTATTTGAAAGATCGCTATCAATCCTTGATTTAAGACAATCTTCAGAAAAATTACCATCTAGTCCAAATGTTGTTTCTCTGAGTAAGAAGTACCTTAATTGATCCAATCCATATTTATCAATAAGTTTTATCGGGTCTATCACATTGCCAATTGATTTTGCTATTTTTTGACCTTGGTTTGTCCACCATCCATGGGCAAATAC
>Ga0115104_10517639_pt1 | contig 12912 bp, 22 predicted proteins | sample CN18umnscriptome_2_FD_89649 | JGI IMG/M metagenome (GOLD analysis project Ga0115104, IMG submission 89649) | Marine eukaryotic communities from Pacific Ocean to study complex ecological interactions - CN13ID_70_C50_10m_0.8um Metatranscriptome... | ecosystem: Environmental > Aquatic > Marine >...
CCCCATATGATTGACCTCTTTAATACAAAATATATAAATTCTTCTGTATCTTTTCCTGGATGTATATTAAAAAAAAAACCACTAGTCTTCATTAGGTTTTTAGATATGTCTTTTGGATTTACGTATGATAATGTATAAAAATAAGAAAAGAATATTACCAATATACAAAAAAATATTTGGTAAATCCAGTGATTTGGGCTTAAGCAAGATATTAAACCAGAAAATCCTTCAGCATAGAATAATGAAATATATAATATTGGCATTGTAAGTATTATTGATGCAAAAATTGTAGGCATAATACCACAAAAATTTATTTTTATAGTTAAATAGCTTTTCTTGCTTTTATACCTAATATTTCCTATATTTACTTTATTGTAGACTACTGGTAATCTTTTTTCACCTGTTTCTATAATAAGTATAAAAAGCGTAGCTAAGAAAGTAAAAGTCAACAATACATACATGTCAGATATTCCGTATATGCCGTTAACAAAACTAACATACATATCGTAGAAGCCCTTCAATAACCGTGAAAGAATATTTGTAATTATTATTATTGAAACGCCATTGGATATTCCAAATTTACTAATACGATGTGAACACCAAACTAAAATTATCGTTCCTGAACTCAATGTCAGAAGGTTTAAAAATAAGAACGTATACCTATTAATAAAAACAACATACTGACCATGATAACTAATAGATAACAAAAATTTAACTATAGCATAGCCTTGCAAAAAAGAAATTAATAGTGTTAAACCATGTAAACCTAAACCATTATTTTTCAAATTGCGCTGATGGGTTTGAAACATCCTTGTGTTTGGTAACAATATTGTAAAAAGAGATATAATTAAGGATGCAGAGATATACGGTGTTATTCCTAGAGAAAACATGCTTACTTTCTCCATATCTCCTCCAGAAAACATACTTAACATATTAAAAACACCAGAAATTGAATGATTTATTTCAAAATAGTTTTTCAAAAGCAATCTTTCAATGCCGGGTACAGTAATACAAATACCCAGTCTATAAATACTAATATAAAATGCTGTGTAAAAAAATTTATTGTTCGATGTAATAAATTTATACATGCTGTTACTTATCAAGTTCATCAAACTCCTTGTCCATTTTATATCAATGCACCGCCTGCATTTTTAATATCACTTTTTAGTTTTTTTGAAATACATTTAATTGCAATTGTTAGAGGTTGAGGGGTTTTATTACCTCTTATTAATTTGATTCTTTTTATATCTTTTCTCTTATGATTAAGTAAATTCATTTTTTTTAGTAAATTTACAGTAATAATATTATTATCTTTCATATGTTCCAGCACTCGATCTATGTTTATAGAGAAGGTCCGCTTCTTTTTAGATATTCCTTGTCCTCGTTTAGGTAGTCTTCTTATTATAGGCGTTTGTCCGCCTTCGAATCCGAAACGAACATGTCCACTCTTTCTAGACTTCTGTCCTTTATTTCCCCTTCCGGCAGTTTTTCCCCATCCACTACTTTCTCCTCTACCTATACGTCTTTTCTTACGCCTTTTCATAGGTGTTTGCAGATTATGTAAGCCTGCAAATTCTTTGTTTAGCATATTTTATTAATCCTAGTTATTTTGTTCTTTAATAGATATCAAATGTTGAATTTTAAATATTAAAACTCTTGATGCATGATTATTTTTAATTAGTAATGTATGGTTTATTTTCTTAAGACCTAAACTTTTCATTAATAATTTGTTTTTTTTTGGTTGTCTAATACAACTTTTTATTTTTTTTACTAATATATATTTTGTCATTAAACTATTCTCTTTTTTTTTATTTTTTTCGTAGTTGTATTTTTTTCTGTGTATAGCTAGTTAATTTTAGCAAACCGTTAATTGTTGCCTTAATTAGATTACTACAATTTTTACTTTTAATAGATTTTGCAACTATATTATTGATCCCAAGAACCTCAAAAACAGATCTACTAACAGCACCAGATATTATTCCTGTACCCTTGGAAGCTGGATATATCAAAACTAATGCAGAGTTGAATTTCCCCATTACACTATGTGGTATTGTATCTTTTATATTGTCTATAGAAAGTATATTTTTTAATGCTTTATCTTTTCCTTTCTTTATTGCTTCAGGAATATCTTTTGCTTTACCCAAACCAAAACCTATTTTGTCGGTTTTATTCCCTACAATTATTAAGGCGCTAAAAGAGAACCGTCGGCCACCTTTTACTACTTTTGCTACACGCCTAATATTGATAATTTTCTCTGTAAACACTTCTTGATTCACATTACTACTTTCAATCATAAAAACCTCATTTTTTTTTTATACATAAAAACCGGACTCTCTAATTCCATCAACTAGTTTCGATAATCTTTTCGAGTAACTAAACCCATTCCTATCAATAGATCCTTTATAAACACCCATTTTTATTAGCTTTTTCCCAAACAACTTTCCTACAATAAAAGAGAGCTCTTGTTTTTTGTATAAGCAGTCAACATTTAAGCAGTTTGATATAGAACTAAAGGATGCAATCGTGTCACCTGTAAAATCATTAATAGCTTGTATATATATATACTTGTTGCTTTTGAATATAGATAATCTAGGTTGATTTTGTGCACCAAATATTTTTTTTCTGATATGGTGTTTTCGTCTAAATCTAGATTTCTGCGATGCAGATAATTTTTTTAAAATATGCATTTTACTTTCCCTTATTTCGTATTTGTTTTTCCTACCTTTCTAATTATTATTTCATTCTCATACCTTATACCTTTTCCTAAATAAGGCTCTGGTACCTTCAAACTTCTTATTTGTGCAGCAAATAATCCTGTATCATGTTTACTAATGCTACTTATCGTTATTTTTTGGCCTTGTTTTTCGATATTAACACTAATAGATTTTGGAATTTCTTTTTCGATGGTATGCGAAAACCCTAGATTGAAAACGATCTTATTATTAGCCATCTTCGCATTGTATCCTACGCCTTTTAATATTAATACTTTTTGAAAACCTTCATTTACTCCAACTACCATATTATTTATTAAACTTCTGTAAAGCCCGTGAAATTTCTTATTCTTCTTATCATTATTAATTGGTTTTATAAATATACAATTGTTAATGATGTTTAATGAAACATGTAAAAAATTTAATTTTAAGCAGCCTTTTTTACCTTTTACTTCAATATGACTATTAGTATGTTCGACAAATGTATCAGATGGAAAGAATATTGGTTTATTTCCTATTTTGGACATATATATTACCTTACATTTTACCAGATAAAACAAATAATTTCGCCGCCCTTATTCTTCTGCTTAGCCTTATATGTTGTCACTAAACCTAGAGAAGTGGAGACTATTGATGTTCCTAAACCGTTATAGACAACCGGAATTGAATTCGCTTTAGCATATACCCTTAAACTGGGCTTACTAACTCTTTTAACACCATGTATGACAGAATTTCCGTCAATATCGTATTTTAATGATATAATTATGACCTTGCTATTTTTTCGAGTTAATATTTTAAACCCGTCTATATAACCTATGTTATAAAAAATCTGTATGATGCGTTGTATCAGATTTGAATGATTTACTTCTACATTTTTATATTTTAAAGCAAGCGCATTTCTTATTCTTGTAAGTGTGTCAGCTATCGGATCTGTAATCATAATTTATCCTGAATCAAAAAAAAAGTATTATTTTAATGGAATACCAATAAGCATTAAAAGCATTTTAGCCTGTGAATCAACGCGTGATGATGTTGAAATAGTTATATTGAGCCCTCTAACTTTGTCGATGTCTTTGTAGTCTAACTCAGGAAATATAAGATTTTCTTTAATACCAATGGTTATGTTTCCATTGCTATCAAAATTACTAGTTATTCCTTTAAAATCTTTAACTCTAGGTAATGCAATATTGATTAACCTATCTAAAAATTCCCACATTATATTTTTTCGTAGTGTCACTTTTAATCCAATAAACATATTTGCTCTGATCTTAAATGCAGAGATCGACTTTTTTACCTTTGTTATGACAACTTTTTGCCCACATATTTTTTCAAGACAATCTTTGTTTTTTTTTAGTGTTTTTAAATCGTTAACAGAATCACCTAAACACATGCTTAAATTGACGCATATTATTTTAGGCGCTTCCATTATATTCTTTAATCTCAGATTCTTTATTAAATTAGGTAAAACATCATGTAAATATATTTTTTTTAAAGATGGTGTGTAGCTATTCATAAGAGATCCTATTTAATTAAGACAGAAGATATATTTTTACCTTTAGCAACTCTAAACTTTGTATTATTTTTCCTCACAAAACCACATCTAACAGGTCTTTTTAGTATGTTTGATATAAGCATTACATTTGATATATGAATACTTTTAGGAATTTTAATGATACCACCCTCCGGGTGCTTTTTATAAATTTGCGATTTTATATGCTTTTGAAAATAGCCTGTGTTTTCAATAATAACACTGTTTTTTTTTCGACATACACTTAAGACTTTTCCTTTTTTACCTTTCATATTACCACTGATTATTTGCACGAAGTCATCTTTTTTAATTTTCATTATTCGCCTATATTATTTCAGAAGCTAGAGATATAATTTTAATAAATTTTTTTGCTTCAGTTCTTTTACTATAGATCCAAAAACTCTCGTGCCTAGAGGTTCTTGGTTTTTCCCTATTAACACAACGCTATTATCACTAAATCTTATATAAGTACCGTCAAGTCTTCGAAATTCCTTTGCCACTCTAACGATCACAGCTTTAACAACTGTACCTTTTTTTACTTTTGATATAGGTATAGCTTCTCTTACACTACATACAATAACATCTCCGACGCTAGCGTATCTACGTTTAGAGCCTCCTAGAACCTTTATACAAATAACTTTTTTAACGCCACTATTATCTGCAACAGATAATATAGATTGAGGTTGAATCATTTTTCTTTTGCCTTTTATTATTATACAATTTTATATAGAATCCACTTTTTCTTTAATGAATACGGTCTTGATGACTTCACAATGACAAAATCTTTAATTTTACAAATATCTTTTTCATCATGAATCATATATTTAGATAGTTTATTGATAAATTTTTTATATTTCGGGTGTTTTACTTTTTTACACGTTAATATTGTAGCAGTTTTAACTTGTTTTTTTACTACAAAACCCTTTAGTATAGTTTTTTTTGTGAGTAAACGATTGTACATTGGTAAACCTTTATTAACATTTAGTTAAAAGTTGTGCTATTTTTTTCTTTTTTGTTTTATATTTTGAAGAAATGAAATTTCTCTTTTTACACTTTGAAAATTTCATTTTCAATAATTCTAATCTAATATGATTTATATTTAATATTTGTTTTTTTGTGTTCTTTTTATTCATAATTTCTAATTTTCCCTTTTATAAATAATTAAAATATATTAATTACTAATAAATTGTGTAGAAATAGAGAGTTTAGATTGTGCGGATCTAGCAGCTTTTTTTGCTAAGTTAATATCTACGCCATCTATCTCATACAGTATTCTTCCAGGGTTAACTACTGAAACCCATTTATCAACTGATCCTTTACCTTTACCCATTCTTGTTTCTGCTGGCTTTTTAGTTACTGGATGATGTGGAAATATTCTAATCCACATTTTTCCAGTTTTCTTTATATGTTTGTTGATAGCTATTCTCGCAGATTCAATTTGTTTTGCAGAAATAAGACCTCCGGATATGGCAATAAGCGCAAAACTTCCGAATGCAATCTTAGACCCTCTTAGTGAATTTGTCTTAATCCTTTTTTTATGATATTTTTTATATTTGAGTTTCTTGGGGCATAGCATTTAAAATCCTCTTTTCATCTTATTATTATGAAGTTAAACATTTAACCTTTAAAAATCCATACTTTACAACCTATAATACCATAAGTTGTATGAGAAACAGATGTGCCAAAATCAATATTTGCTCTTATAGTATGCAAAGGAACTTTGCCTTCTAGCATCCACTCTCTTCTAGACATCTCAGCACCATTCAGTCGTCCAGAACAGGATATTTTTATTCCTTGAATACCTAATTTACATGCGTTTGCAATTGCTCTTTTCATACATCTTCTATATGAACTTCTTTTCTCTATTTGTTGTGTTATCGAATCTGCTACTAATTGTGCGTTTATATCAGGTTTTTTTATTTCATATATACTTATAAATACTTCGCTTTTACACAAGTGTTTTATTTTCTTTTTAAGTGTTTCTATACCTACGCCTTTTCTACCTATTATCGTTCCTGGTTTTGAAGAGTGAATACTTATTTTGCATTTTTCCCCAACTCGCTCAATAATTATTTTTGCGATACCAGAAGATTTTTGTGTTTTAAATATATAAAATCTTATTTTGTAATCATCAATGATCCATTTTGCGTAATTTTTTTCTGAAAACCAACGAGAGTCCCAATTCTTATTAACTTTTAATCTAAAACCTATTGGGTTTACTTTTTGTCCCATTTTATTTAACCTTTTAAAATTTTTATTAACATAAGTTATCAATTAATATAGTAACATGCGAAGTTCTCTTTTTTATATAATTTACTCTACCTTGAGATCTCGTAAATATTTTTTTTCTTGATGGACCTTGATCGATATTAACCTGTTTTACAAAAAATTCGCTAACTGATAAATTGTTCTTATTTATATTTGATATTATATGGTACAGAAGTCGTTCGAAAAGTTTCGCAGCGCCTGTTTTTTGTGTCGATAAAACAGGCATTATCTTATTAATATTTTTTCCTGCTATGTACTTTGATATAGCTCTAACTTTCCTGCTTGACATTTTTACAAACTTAACTTTGAAATTTTTTTGCAATGTATTCATATTTTCCTTTTTTTTTATTTAGCTACTTTTTGTCTTTTTTGTCGTTTGAATGACTAGAAAAGTTACGAGTTTGTGAGAATTCGCCGAGTTTCTGCCCAACCATATTCTCTGTAATAAAAACAGGTATAAATTTTTTCCCGTTATGAACTACGAAAGTTTTACCAATAAATTCTGGTACAATCGTAGATCTTCTAGACCATGTTTTTATTGCACGACTATCATCAGATTGTTTAATCGCTTTATTCCAAAGATGATAATCAATGAAAGGGCCTTTCTTTAAAGATCGTGGCATATATTCCTCTATTATTTAAATTTTCTACTAATAATCATTTTATCTGTACGTTTATTTTTTCTTGTTTTAAGACCTTTAGTTAGCTTACCCCAAGGCGAACATGGATGTCGTCCACCAGAACTTTTACCTTCTCCACCACCTAAAGGGTGATCGACAGGATTCATAGATACTCCCCTATTGTGTGGACGAAATCCTAGCCATCTTTTTCGACCAGCTTTTCCTAAGTGTACTAAATCATGTGTACTATTAGATACTTGTCCTATGGTTGCAAAGCATCGTATATATATCTTTCTAAATTCTCCAGATGGCATCTTGATATGAGCGTAATGTCCATTTTTAGCAACCAACTGCGCAGATGTACCTGCACTTCTTACCAGTTGTCCACCTTTTTCTGGTCTCATTTCTATATTATGTATTAAAGTCCCTAATGGTATTTTATATATCGGAAGAGAATTTCCAATACTAATAGATGATTGAATACCAGACTGTATAACTTGACCGACTTTTAATAATTTAGGTGCAATTATATATTTTTTTACACCATCAAAATAATGGACTAAAGATATTCTAGCAGATCTGTTTGGATCATATTCAATTGAAAAAATCCTAGCAGGGACTCCTAATTTTCTTCGCTTAAAATCTATAACTCTAATACGACGCTTGTGTCCTCCACCTCTAAATCTTACTGAAATCCTTCCAGAGTTATCCCTTCCTGAAGTTCTTCTCTTACCATATGTTAATTTCTTATGGGATATGTCTCTCGAAATTTCAGAAAAATTAGTACGAGAAGCATTTCTTTTTCCTGGGCTGGTTGGTTTGTAAAATTTCAGTTTCATATCTTTATCCTTTATTTATCGAACATAGTTAATTTGTTTACATCATCACTATTTTTCATCGTCAAAATAGCTTTTTTTATATTTTTTCTTTTGCCATAGTATTTGTTCACGCGTTTATTTTTTCCACGTGTTATTAGGGTTCTAATCTTTTTCACATTTACATTAAATATAACTGAAAACGCTTTTTTTAGATCTGTCTTTGTTGATTTATTAGCAACTTGGAATGATAGCTGATTAATTTGAGATAGGATAATTGATTTTTTTGTAATGATTGGTTTTTTTATAAGATCATAAAGGTTATTCATGTAATACTCTATATTTAATATTAAAAAATAAAAGCAGTCTATCAAACACGTTTTTAGTTATAATAAAACTTACATATTTTAGCATATCCACAGTATTTAAACCTTTGAATTCAATGAATTTCATTTTAGGCAAATTTCTTATGCTTAGTTTTAAGTTACGATTCTTGTTGTCTATTAATAGGGTCTTTTTATTAAATACTTTTTTAAATAAAATATTTGCAATTTTCGTAGATGGTTTTGATATCAAAATATTTTCAAATATCCTAATTCTATTTTCTTTCAGGCGTATAATAAACATAGATTGTAAAGCTAAATGTTTCTTCTTTCTATTGATTTTGTAAACATACTTTCTGTTCTTAGGAGGAAATGCAACACCTCCACCTTTTTGATGTGGGTTCTTTAATGTTCCCTGTCTTGCCATTCCTCGACCTTTTTGAGCAAATGGTTTTTTACCAGTACCTGAGACTTCTCCTTTAGTTAGAGCATTAGCACAACCTAGACGCATTTTTGCTCGTTGCCAATGTACAATCTCAGAGATAATGTAGTATTTGGGTGTAATTAATGTTTTTTCTTCGATACTTAAAGTCTTTAATTTGGTCAACTCACAAGCCGCCCATTTTAAAGAGAAAACTGAAACGTGCATAATTTATTTTTTCCTTTATAATACTATAAAATAGTTAAAACTAATTTTTTAGTTCTACATCCACGCCTGCAGATAATTCTAATTGCATTAACGCTTCAAGTGTTCTTTGAGTTGGGCTTATTATGTCTAACAGACGTTTGTAAATCCTCATTTCGAACTGCTCTCTAGATTTCTTATCCACAAAAGGGCCTTTCAATACTGTATATCTAGATATTTTTGTGGGTAGAGGAATAGGTCCGATTATTTTTGCACCGGATTTTTCAACAGTTATTACGATTTCTTGTGTTGATCGATCTAATAACTTGTAGTCATAGGCTTTTAGACGTATTCGTATTCTATTAGCTATCATTAAATTAATCCTTTTTATTTACTAAATCATATTAGGTATATTAGATATTATTCTTTAATAATGTCCTCAACAATATTCTTAGGTACTATTTGATAAAAGTCAAACTCCATTGTATGTGAAGAGCGTCCTTGAGTCTTAGATCTAAGATTATTTGAAAACCCAAACATAGTTTCAAGAGGCACAGAACATGTTATTACTTGTGTCTGAATTTTATCTGTTATACTGACGATCTTTCCACGTCTACTGTTTATATTATTTATAATGACACCAATATATTCTTTAGGTGACAGTATTTCGACTTTCATTATTGGTTCTAATAAAGCTGGGGAAGCTTTTTTTGCACCTTCTTTTACTGCTATTGAACTGGCTATTTTAAATGCCAACTCATTCGAATCTACATCATGATAGCTTCCATCAAAAAGAACAACTGATATGTTAATAACTGGATATCCAGCTCTAATACCAGATTCTAATGCTTCTTGCACACCTTTTTTAATAGCGGGTATATAGTCTTTAGGTACAGAACCACCTGTTATTTTACTTTCAAAGTTAAAGTGTATAGATTTCTTATCAGGTATCAATCTTAACCATACATGTCCATATTGCCCTCGTCCTCCGGTCTGTTTAATGTATTTCCCTTCTGATTCTACTTCTTTTAATATGGTTTCCTTGTATGCAACTTGCGGTTTTCCTACATTTACGCCTACATTAAACTCTCTTCTTAATCTATCTACAATTATATCTAAATGCAATTCTCCCATTCCAGCAATTCTTGTCTGATTCGTATCGGGGTCAGATACTCGTTTAAACGAAGGGTCTTCTATAGCTATTTTCTCTAAAGCTTCATTTAATTTCTCTTGATCTTTTTTTAACTCTGCTTCTATTGCAAGTTCTACTACACAAGGAGGTATTACCAAACTTTCTAATAGTATAGGCTTATCAATACATGCAAGAGTATCTCCTGTCTTTACACTCATACCTATTAGTGCAATTATATCACCTGTGCTTATATCTTCAACATCTGTGTATTTATCTGCAAAAATCTTAACTATTCTTCGCACTTTCATTTTTTTATTTGTTCTAGCATTTAATACATAATCGCTTTTTCTTATTTTACCAGAATATACACGGATATATGCGAGCTGACCATATTTATCTGTTATTATTTTAAACACCAATGCGGAAAAAGGCTCTAAATTAGAAGGTTTTCTAAAAATTTCCTTCCCTAGCATATCTTTACCTTTTACTTTATTCATATCTTCCGGAGAAGGTAGAAAAGATACGATCGCATCCAATAGAAACTGCACGCCTTTATTCTTAAATGCACTTCCGCAACAAATTGGTACTACTTGGGTTTTTAGAGTTCCTAATCGTATAGCATGTAAAATATCAGTTATTGAATATGTTTCGTTTTCTAAGTATAACTCAGCGAACGCATCACTTAGATATGTACACTGGTCGATTAGCATATTTCTATATTTATTTGATATATCTAATAGATATTTTGGAATATCACATATACGATAATTGGCACCAAGAGTCTCTTTTTTTTCTTCATCCCAAACAATGCTATTCATATATACTAGATCGATCAATCCAGTAAACGATGCTTCTTTTCCAATAGGTAAAGTAAGTACTAACGGTTTAAGATTGAATTTATTCTTTATATCATCAACACACTTAAAGAAATCTGCACCTACTCTATCTAGCTTGTTAACAAAGCATATTCTAGGTACTAAATATCTATCTGCTTGACGCCATACAGTTTCAGATTGAGGTTCCACGCCTGCAACTCCATCAAAAACGACTACAGCTCCATCTAATACACGCAATGCTCTTTCTACTTCTATAGTAAAGTCTACGTGTCCTGGAGTATCAATAATATTAATTTCGTAGGGTTTCGAATCTTTTTTTTCTTGGTAGTGCCATTTACATGAAACTGCTGCAGATGTTATTGTAATACCTCTTTCTCGTTCTTGCACCATATAATCAGTAACTGTACCTCCATCATGAACCTCTCCAATCTTATAATTCTTTCCAGTATAATAAAGTACACGTTCAGTTACAGTAGTTTTTCCTGCATCAATATGCGCAATAATTCCTATATTTCTTAAATATTTAAATGTATTGTTTGAATTCATATATTTTCCTATAAATTTACCAAAGGTAATGTGCAAAAGCTTTATTAGCTTCTGCCATTTTATGCATATTTTCTCTTTTTTTAATTGCTTCACCCCGATTTTTTGTCGCATCAATTATTTCGTTTGCTAGGTTTTGCTCCATTTTATATTTCAATTTTGTCATTGCAGATTTTTTGATCCATCTAAATGATAGAGCAACACTTCTTTCATATTTAACTTCAACAGGAACCTGATAGCTAGCACCACCTACTCTTTTAGAACGAACCTCAACTAATGGACTAGTTTTTTCGACAGCTTTTATAAAGCTCTTAAAAGGGTCTTCTTTTGTTTTCGAATAAATAATGGAGAATGAAGAGTAGACAATTTTTTCTGCGATAGATTTCTTACCTTTCTGCATAATAATGTTGATGAATTTTCCTACGAGTGGGTTTTGATACTTAAAATCTAACTTTTGCTGTTTTTTTAAATTTTTATTTTTTCTCGGCATACAAATCTCCTATTTCTTTTTAGTGCCATATTTGGAACGACCATTTTTTCTATTTTCTACTCCAGAGGCATCTAATTTACCTCGTACAATGTGATATCTAACACCAGGTAAATCTTTAACTTTACCTCCGCGAATTAAAACAACAGAGTGTTCCTGCAGATTGTGTCCTTCTCCTGGAATATAAGCTGTTACTTCATAGGGTTTTATACTGATTCTAGCCACTTTTCTAAGTGCAGAGTTTGGCTTTTTAGGCGTTGTAGAGTAAACTCTTAGGCATATTCCTGCCCTTTGTGGGGATTTCTTCAAATGTGGTGTGTTAGACTTAGACCTACAGGTACGACGACCCTTCCGAATTAATTGATTAATAGTTGGCATAGCTATTTTAACCTTCATATTTTTTAATAAACGTTTAATAAGACTTTAACATATTTATTAGTGTATTGAAATAATCAAAATTCATAATTTAAATATCAGTGTATCTTATGAAAAACTAACTTTATAGGAATACTTTTGATTTTAAATTCTTGAGATATAGATTTTTTTATGTACTGTTGATAAGATACTTTAATAAAATTTGTATTTGAAAACATAATAAAGCTCATTGGCATCTTAGATATCTGTTTTCCAAAATAAATATAAATATTTTTACCGTCTTTCAGATTGTGTTTTTTCTTTAGATTAACATTATATAAGATCTTATTTAATATACTAGGGTTAATTATTTTATTAAATGTTTTATATATCATTAAAATGTACGGTATTGTATCGATTACATTCTGGTATTTAAGCGATGATATTATTTTTGAATCGAATTTGTATAATGTAAAATATAAATATCTGATACTTGATAATTCACATATATCCTTGGGAGTTAATATATCTGCTTTGTTTATTAAGATAAGACACGGTTTGTATTCTTTAGCGATAAAACTCATAATTTTTTTATCTTCTTTGGACTTTACTTTATTTATATCAGTCATAAAGAATATTATATTTGACAATTTAATAACATTAAAGCTAA
>Ga0115104_10209295_pt1 | contig 12867 bp, 5 predicted proteins | sample CN18umnscriptome_2_FD_89649 | JGI IMG/M metagenome (GOLD analysis project Ga0115104, IMG submission 89649) | Marine eukaryotic communities from Pacific Ocean to study complex ecological interactions - CN13ID_70_C50_10m_0.8um Metatranscriptome... | ecosystem: Environmental > Aquatic > Marine >...
TAAAATCATCAATATATACTATTCCAAAAATAATTAAGAGTAACAAAGTTATGATTATGTAAAACATAGGTATAACTATACGCTCGTTACCTAAATAAGCATTAAAGTGGTTTTTATAATTTGTTGAATGTAAAAACCTAATATTTTGCATATAAAAATATAAACCTAAGAATAGTAATGTGAAAAATAAGAAATAAAAAATAAAGTAGTAATTATTTATAACTAATACCATGACAAATATTTTTGAGAAGAATCCTATAAATGGAGGTACTCCTGCCATTGAAAACAGTATGATTGACATATTTAATACAATAAACGAGTTTTGTGTAAACTCACTAAACGTAAATAGAGTTTTTATATTTATAGTTATAAAACTGAATAGGGATCAAAAAAATGAAATAAGAGATAGGTTGTATATGAACATGTAAGTAAATAAATAAATATTAGTATCAATAACACTATTAATTAGTAACAATTATGTAGTAGTAAAGAGTTTATTATTATGTAGTATAGAAATAGTTTAACTGGTTATGTATATCTAACTTTTGGTATTGTTTATTTACAGATATTTTTTGTTTATAAGTTTTTATTATAATAGAGTTTTTGGAGGTTTTTTGCTGTTTTGATTTAAAATATTTACATACTCACCTATACTTATTTTTAACGTTTTTAGGGCTTTTTAAAACTGCCAACTATAAATAGTGTTATTTAGAGTGAGAACTTTATGTTTAACAAATCAGTACTACTTAATAACGTGTTTTTATTTAAACTAAAATCTATATTATTAAAATATATTGACTGGTTTGGAGTGTTTTTAGGATTAGAAGTTACGTTATATACAAATGTATTATTTAACCCATTAAGTAAGTCTAGTGTAGGTGTTGTAAGGCTCAAGTTTGTACTAGTTGCACCAGTATTGAGTGTTTGTGTTGTATAAACAGGTGAGTTATTTAATGATGGTGTAAAGTTATTATTGGATATGGTATGTAGGTTTAGGGCGTATGTTACTAAGTTGAAATTATTCATAACGTAAGTATTGTGTGTATTAGTAGGTACATTATACAAAGATATTTTTGATTGATTAATTATTGAGTTTAGATGTTGTTGGTTATTAAAAAAGTATTTTTTAAAAACTCATAATCGACTATTTTCAAAAAAATTTAAGTTTGCGAAGTTAGTGTTGTGTACATGGTTTTGTTTTAAAAAATACTGGTTTTGCTTAGAATCGTATATACTTTTGGATAAATTGTTTACATAAAGAGATGACTCAACTGTTGACAAATTTGCAGATTTTGTAGGTAGTCATAGTGTTTTGTTTGTAAAATTACTATCTAATAGTCCTAAACCTAGTAGTTTTTTAGCTTGTGTTATTAAAAACGAGTTGTTTATGATTGATTCTGAGAGTAAAGAATTACGAACTAACCATCTTTGTTGTTTCGAAATCTGTAAATTATTATTTATATTAAAGTCGAATAGTACAGGGTAGTTTTTAATATTATTTAATTTCGACAAAGTGTGTAAATTTAAAGTTAGGTTTCGTGTATATTTCGAGTTTACAATATCGTTATCAAAAACCCCAACAGTGTATGAATATTCTTGTTTGGCCACTATATTATTTAGGTATTTATTTTTATTAGGGCGTATTTTAGTCAAAAGTAGTGAGTATATTGGTTTTTCTTGATTAATTAGTGTATTACTGTTTTGGGTTGTAGGGGATAAGTTTGACGAGTATAAATAACTACGAACAGTACTTAAATTTTTTGAAAAGTTTAATATACTACTACCAGTAGTTAACTTATTATTAGTTTTACCTAAATTTGAAAAGTCTGTAATATTGTGGTTTTTAGGTTTGATATTGTTAATAATATTTAGATTACTAGGTGATATTGGTGAATCTAAAGACATAACTAGATTTAACGAAAAATAGTTAAGTGTTTTTAGTAAAATTTTATAAAATGTAGTGTAAAGTATGTATGATCAAATAAATAACTGAGAAGATAAATCACCTACAAGTAAAGGTATATAACCTAAAACAAAGTTAAGATAAACAAAAAAGGGTAAAAATCCAAAATATTGTTCAGATTTTGAACGCCCAAGTAACATCATAATAGTTAAAAGTACTACTAATATGTAATAAAAGTAGGTTAGGCCGGATTTTATAAATAATTTATTAATATTAAACGTTTGATAATCAACCCATTTACTACCTTTAAATACAGCACCGAATAATGTTGGGGTGTGTTTTGTTTTCACTTCTCGTTCAAAAAAAATTCGTAATGTGTGACGGAGATTATTACTATATTTACTATTATTTAAATAAATTGATTTTAAAAAGCTATAAAATTTATTTAAAAGTCGCATAAGTTATTAAAGAATAACTATTTTCTACAATGCAGCATTTATATCCAATACTCACGATGAGTTAGAGAAGCTTGCTGGTTTAGAGGAGTCGCAGAGTTGTTTATCGGCTGAAGTAAAAGAATTATCGTTAGGTGAGAAGTGCATAAAATGTGTACATCATAAAAAAAATAAATCTCTTTTTATAAAAAATACAATTATAGGCATTCAGTGATGGAAACGTCCACATATTTCCATGCACTGTCCTCAGAATATTCCCGAAACTAAAAATATCATAATCCTATGTGAAGAGTACCCAGGTACACAATCAATTTTTATACCCGCAGATGGTATTGCTCAGGAATGTATTACATCTTTAGATGAAGCTAGTATATGTAAGCGAGTTTCGATAGGCATAGCAACAGCACCAGTCGCATGAAGTTTTATCATATTAGATACACCTTTTCTCATAGGACGGTATTGGTTTTTTAGTAAATCGTTATTATTAGTTAAATTATTTACATTTGAGTTACCTGTAAAATAACTTAAGATGTAATTACTGATAAAATTTAAATTTACAGGTAAGCCAGAAAAATTATAGTTTAGGTTTGCGAACATATCATGTAAAACAGATGTGTTAAATAATGATGAGTGTAAGTAAAGTAATTCTCGTGAATTTTCTGATGATAAATTTATAGGGTCAACAGTATTATATAGATTTTTTAGTTCAAGTAATAAAGGGTTTGTTGGTGAAGCTATGAAGTATGTAGGTAAAGTAGTTTTAAAGCCTTTACTACTAAAGTAGTGTCTATATAAATACTCACGTTTTGATAAAATATCCGTTAAAATATTTTCAGAATATTGATAAAACTGTAAACCCTCTAACGGTTGTATAGAGTGTCGTGCTGGCGAATTAACATCGGAGAAGGAAGGTGTAAATATTATTTTTTCGTTACTAATAAACGAGTTTGTATTTCAATACATATAAGCGTTTTTTAGTGATACTCGAGTTGATAAATTGTTTAAAGTATTGATAGTGTTTTCAGTTCCGTAATCTAAAGCATATCAATTACTTATACGTGAAAAGAAGTATGGAGTGAAAGCTCAATTAGATCCATAGTTTTTCCTAGCCTTACTTAGTTTTGTTAAGTAGGTTTCACTATCACTTAGGTCATCACCTAAACCAGTAAAATATTCAAAGGATTTATTTGAGTAAGGTAATCCTAGTAATGAGTATCGCGAAACAGATGATGCTGAAATCTCTAAGGACGATCATTTAGACTGTCAATCAAACCATAAATACCTTGATGGGTCACTTTTCATTGAAACCATAAAAGGTAAATCCATGAAATATATATTATTTGAGTAGAAAATAGGTGATAGGTTGGAAAAATTTGTTTTATGTGTTTGGTTATATAAATTTATTTTTAAAAATGATTCTTTATTTTTACCTAATAAAGACTCGTAGCTGACTCTACTATCAGTCAAGTAAGGATGTTTGACATATGAGTTTGAGAAGTCTTCTAATCTTGTATTTGAGCGGCCTTCATCAAATCGTGATCTAAAAACTTTTTGTATAGCATTATAAGTAACCATAGCGTTTTTAACCGTGCTACGAACCTTGAACGGGTTGGAAAGTTTTAGTGAGTTATTAAGATCTATGTTTGATTGTTCAGAGTATAAATCTTTATTAGTTTGGTTTAAATTGTCTGTATACAAATAAGGATCTTCGTAATCTGACCTGAAACTATCAAACACGGTTACGTAAGATATAGGTTGTATATTACTTGAAAGACTATTTATTATGTTTTTATAATTTAGGTGATATAAATAGTTTAAGTATTTTGAAGATTCGTATACCTCATCAATAGAGTCAACACTCATCTCATTAGATAATAAACTAAAATCTTTATAGTTTGTTAGTTTTGTGTTTATTATTGGTTCTTCAGAAAAAATGGGTAATGCTGATAAATTTGATGAGTTTAGGTTGTTGTTAGATAGAAAAGGTTTTGATAAAATTCCTGACTTAGTTTTGGCATCTTTTATAAAACGTAATGTTGTGTTAAAAAGAGTTTCTTGTTTTTTAAAAAAATCACTTCCAGTAACACCTTGTTTAATAAGAAAATATTCATCATGTAGTGATGATCCGTAGGGGGCTTCCCAAAAAACGTCTTCCATTAGTTCAATAGAAGCTCAGTTTCTAAAATCATACTCTGCATACTCGGTGAAAAAGGGGAGATAAAAATTACTTAATAAAGTGTGGGAGTTTGTAATAGATTCTATACGGTTATTAAAGTTTGTTAATGCTCAGTAGCTTGATCAATACGTATTAAATGTGTGTGAAGGGGCAGACTCTTCTTTACTTCGTAAAACCATAGGAGTTACATCATCTTTACCTTTTGCATAAAAATCGAATGAGGTATTATTAAAGTATGGGTTGTTTGACATAATAGGTGAATGACCTAACGGCATTCATACCATATTATTAGCAAAGCGTGAATGTTTGTCTAAGTCGGACCAGTTTGATAAAGCTGCAGAATAGACCGAGTTTTGACTTCCTCCATAACCCGAAATTTGATTCGATATAGAATTTACTGTATTTGTACTTCCTGAAGTATTCCATTTGAATGTATTAGAATTTAGGTTATTTAAAAGACGTGGAGTACGTTCTGAGCCTAAAAATTGCGCATTTGAAGATTTGTAATCTTTAAATTTCAGCGTGTTTTCGTTATTATAGGTTGAGTTGTTAAAATGGTTTTGTGTATTTATTGTAGATAAAGAGTTTGTGTCCAGCTTAGTATTATCGACTAAAGTTTCAATATTTGAGACTAGTTTTTTTTTATGTTTTAAGTTTAGTGAGTATTTAAAAGGGTTTGAGTATTGTTTGGAGTCATTTTCAGCCCCTAAAACTGCAAAAACATTAGGTAAGTTCAGGAAAGTTGAGAAGTCAAACTGGTTGAGTGAAGTTAGTTTTAGAGGTAAAAGTTTATTATAGTTACTTATAATATTTTCTAGACTAGAGTCAGATTTTTGAACAGAATCATAATTTAGTCTATTAGAACCTAATAAAGTTTTGTTTGAGGGGTTGGTGTTGAAGTTATAATCTATACACTTGGTAACACTTCCCTGATCAAGTAATGTCGAAAACATTGGTAGTGTTGAAGATAATGATGTATAGTTATGTTGACGGTCCATACCGTATGTGTAAGATTCGTTTAAGTCTAAGTCTGTTCTATAATAAGTATTTAACTTATTGAAGGAGTTTTCAAAATCAGATTTTATGTTAAAAAGGTTTGTTGGGTTTGTTTTAGAGAAAAATTGTATTTTTTTAAATGCGGTTGAGTCTTTAACGGTCGAAACTCCAATATTATCTAAATTCATAAAATTCACTATGTTGGAATTATCGGTAGGTGTTAAAATTACATGAGCAGGTACAGAAGATAGGTTTGAGTTTTTACTATTTTGGTGATACTTTCACAAAGTATTTGATTTGAGCGAGTTTGAGCTTGTATTAAAATATTTCAAAGATTTACCTACGACCGCTGAATATGAAGGATTGACGTTATAGTTTAAATCTATCGACTTTGGATAAAAATATTCCCACCCCCACTGGTACGCCCTAATACCAATTACAATTTCGCCTGTTCCAAAACCGTCATAATAATCAGCAGCATCTACTGTTTCAGTTATAATGATAGCAGTTGCTCACGAAACAGGTACACAAGCAGTTATTAAGTCGGCACACTTCGATCGACTAACACCACGAGTCTCTCTTTTAGGTTTATTTCGTAAGTTACATCACCTAACTACATTTACAAATGATATGAAAAAAAACATAATTAATGATATGAAAAAAAACCATAACCAGTGCTGAAAATGAAGTATATGTAAAAATCATAAGTCTTCGTGTACAAACGATGGTGATGCTATAAAAGGTTCGGGGTAGAAAATTTTTAAGTCTGGGGTTGATAATGCTTCAAAAATACCTTCATCAGATTCTAAGTTAGAAAGTTCAAAGTTTTCAAAATGCATTACTCTTTCAGGGAAAAATTCAATTAAACTAGTTACGTTGTTGTGTGTTGGTGTTACTGAGTAGATATCGTTTATGTAGGTGTGGAAAAAAGAGTTAATATTTGAAGTTGATGTATCGGTGAGGAGTACTTTATAGTTAATAAAGTCCAAACTAAATACATTGTCCCATAGTTGTATGTTATATATACTATTCTCATTAAGTTGTAATGTGTTAGGGGAAAGTGATAAAAATTCAGAATTATTAAAAAAGTCGCTTTTTAGACTAAAAGTGTCTATTATATTTGGCGCAGAAAAATAATCAATAATACTTCTAAGGTCACTACTTTGTTTTAATTCAAAAACATTAGTGTTATTGTCCCGTAGATATGTATTTCACTTGTTAAGTACCAATCATAGTTAATATTGTGGGAGGTTATGTTATGTGTTGAAATAAAGTGGAAAGTTTTCGAACTTTAAGTGTGGAAGGTAGTGGTCCGTTTAAGAATTTCGACTTGATGTTATTTTTCTTATTAATTAATATTCCAGAATTGTGCGTAAAAGATATTGTTGTATAGTCTTTGTTTTTTGACAAAAATGAGGATCTAATAAATCACGCACGTGCTATGTCACCTTTAACGTTATATTTATATTTAAACCCTTTATACTCTAGTCTAGGAGGTTCTACTATACGCGCTGAAGACTTTACGAATAGGCCAGGTTGTGTTTTTTTTCGGTTAAAGCCTTTATATAAATGAAATATTTTTACCCAACATACGTTTGTATTATCTGTTATATAAAGCCAGGATTCTTTTAGTAACAATTATAGAGTTTGTATAAAAAAAAACATTTTATTTTTTTTTTCGTGCCCATACGCGAGTACTTTGTGGCGTGTTTGTTTGTGTTATATAATCCTGTAGTCTTATAAAGAAGCTTGAGTCTATATTTGTTATAGTATTAGCATGTATGATATAGTTATAGTTAATAAAGTTAAATATACGTTGTATCAAAAAGCATAGAAAAATAGAACCTAGTAGGCCAAAAAGTATACTAAAGTTTATGACAAAAAATTCAAAACTATTCAAAAAGAAGTAACTGTCTTTTAAAGTATTTAATTCAGTCACTTCATACGAGTTGAATATAAAATAGTAATCAATATGTTGAATTTTAAAATATCACGTTTTTAGAACCGAGTAATCGTTATGGGACGTTGCATTAAAGCTAAAAAAATAGAATATAGTTATATAAAATAGGATAAAAATGTATAGGATAAAAAAATAACGAAAAGAGATGTTAAATTGTGGTTTTTGAAAAAGAAATGAGGTAAAATGTAAAATAAATATGAAAAATATTAATCCTACCCCTAAGTCAATAACCCATAAAAAACCGATATATATATCACAATCATTAATTAGACATAATACACCTACTAACATTAAATAGATACCAGATATATAAAGTAAGGTTGTTAAGTTTATTGTGGTTATATAAAAAAAAACTAAACTTAAAAGCGTAATTTCTAAAATTAACAAGTCATTAAATAACAATTATAGGTTGATATGTTAAAAAATTAACTAAAAGATTGTATATAATACTAATATGAGGAAAAAAGTTATTAATAAAATAAAGTTAAACCGTTTACGGACTACAAAAAGTATTGATACCGGTAAAGTATAATAGTTTAGGTGTCTGAATTGGTTTTTAAAAAATCTAGAATCTTTAGTTTGATGGTGCACATGTTTATTATTGTTACGCTCTACCAATTATTATTTATATTTATATTTTTATAAATTGATACGAAAATAATGTTGTATCGAGTTCGGAAATATTCAACGAGGATTTACGTAAATTATTACTAGTATAGGGGGTTTTATTTCTAAAGTTGTAAAAGTTTTTTTGTTGTATAAATGACAACCTTGAAATTTCAAAGAAATAAAAGTTTAATCGTGTATTAAATCGTGTTACACCGAATGTATTTCTTATTGTAGGTTTTGCTTGTCTCACACTATCATATATCATAATGAAAAAACATAAAACACCTGCAACAGTTATGAGGTGTCCTGCTGAAGATATACTATGTCATCCTCCTAAAGAAGACGGGTAATCAAGTATTCGACGAGGTTGACCACAGTAACCTAACCAGAGCATAGGTATAATTATAAGTAATTGGCCTAAACTGTAGTATACATAATGTATATAGGCATATATACGACTAAACTTTACCCCATAAAGGACTGGAAAATAGAAATAAAAAGCACTATAAATACCTAACATTGCAGAACCTCCAAACATAATATGGAAATGTCCAATTACGTAAAAAGTGTCGTGAAATAAAACATCCATACCTGTGTGTGCGACAGCCATACCTGATATACCACCTGATACAAAAAAAAATGTAAATGTTAGTGAGTATAATAAAGGTATTTCCATTACAAAAACACTATTTACTATTGTAACACATCAGTGCATTAGTTTTGTCGCTGCAGGTACTGAAATCATAACTGTTAGTGTACTGAATAACATTCTTGTTGTGTGAGCTAATCCAACCATATACATATGGTGTCCTCAAACAAAAAAACCTAAAAACGCAATCGTGTACATTGAGTATAGCAGGCTTGCCCTGGCTGAAATACGTTTACGGAAATAGTATGACATAACGGTGTTTGAAAAACCAAAAATTGGTAACATAATTACATAAACTTCAGGGTGTCCGAAAAACCAAAACATATGCTGAAACAAAACCGTGTCACCTCCTCCTGAATAATCGAAAAAAGAAGTTTGTCAATGCCTATCACTTAATAACATAAGTATTGCTATAGCCAACATAGGGTTAGCGGCTATCATCATTCAAGATGCTGTAATTAATGCTTCTGAAAAAAACGATCTTGCATCTCTCATTTTACGATTGTTGAGTGTCGAAAGGTATCGGTAAGTAACTAAGAAGTTAGCTGAACTTACAATAGAAGCGTTTAGTGCTAAAAAAACTCCCATTAACCCTACATCTGTCTTACCTACCGCTGTAAATCTAGTTCTAGCAGAAAAAGGCGTAACCATTGCTCAACCAGGTAGTAAATCCTTCGTATTACGTTCTATTGAGTAAACTAAGTTTTCCTCACTTACAAATCTCCTATACAACGTGTTTTGGTGCCTTGAAACTAATAATTTACATCTTCAAGCCTCTCTAGTAAATTTAAGGTTACGTCAATTAGCTAGTATACGTTGCTGTATTGAACTTGAGTTAAACATAGTGTAAAGTTTTTGGTCTAAAGCGTTAATTGAGATTCACCTTAAGTTTACAAGTGTATCATTTTTAGAAAAGTTGAAAAAGATAGATAAAAACGAGTTTAGTGGAGATATATGAACTGAATTTCAGTTGTCAATATCTGCTAATTTTAAGTTTAGTTGGGTAGTGAATTTTGATATGAAATTTGAATAATTGTTTTTAAGTAGGTCGGTATATTGATCAGAAAAAAATCATGGAGCTTTTCTAATACCTCGTGCAACTTCTATAAAAGATAAAGTTAATGACGGGTATAATTGATCTCAAATAGATAAATAATTTCCAGACTTATAATCATAACTAATTAAAGGGTACGAGTATCTATTAAATCTTCATGAAGTTGAATTTTCTGAAAAACTTGACGACAATAACGAATTAAATTTCGAGTAGCTTAAGTTTGATGAGAAATAAATATCATCAGTTTTTAGATTATTAGGAGAGTTGGTTGTATCTTTGGAAGATATATATCTAAAATTATTTACATTAAGTATTGGTGTGAATAAGTATAGAGTTGTACTGGGAAAAATTTTTAGATAATATATACTACTAAAGGTGCTTGTAAGTGAAGTTATAGTTGGTATATACATAAAATAAAATAAATCTTTTAATACACTAACTAGGGTATTGTAGGGGCTTATGTTGTAAATATTTAACTTATTTATACTTGGTATATAATGCGTTAAATTAAAACTTATAGGCGAGTATGTGTATATTTTACCAGGTGTTAAGGTGAAAGTTTTGTATTTTGAAGTGTTTGTTAAATCAAAATTATAAAATAATGTTTGATCGTAGAGTAAAATATTTGACATGTTATTCTTATGTCTCATATTAATTAAAGTAGATTCCATAGCTTTATGGTTATCACTAGTGTTAACTAGGTCGGTGAAAAATTTTCGTTTTAAAATACCTTGTAACTCTCGAATATTAAAACAGTTCATACGTTGATACCTTCTATCAACACATACTAACTGACAAAGCATAATTAACCCTCCAGGTAAGAACCAAAAAGCCGCACTGTTTAATCTAGGAAATGCGACATCATGTACTCCTAATTGTGTAGGTAGGAGAAAATTACCAAATGCACCGAATATAGCCGGCATTATCATAAAAAAAACCATAATAACTCCGTGGGCAGTAGCAATTGAGAGGTACTGTATACTATCTCCAGCGAGTATACCTACACCGGGGTAGGCGAACTCCATACGTATGACTGTAGCTAAACTCATACCCGCAGTACCAGATACAAGAACGAAATTAAAGTAATTTATTGCAATACGTTTATGATTTGTTGTGTAAACTCAACTATTTAGTGCATAACTTACACGAATCTTAACTCACCTTGCAGCACTTACAATGTGTAGTCCAATATAGTCAATTTTTTGAAATGAAAATAGGTTGAAAATTATTGTTGATGAGAAGTTTATTATGTTTTTGAAACCGCTTCTATTATGTAATTTTGACGAATAAGTGGACGTATTGTGGTTTGTTGTAGAAGAGAAATTTTGAGGAGTTTGTAAGAAAATAAAATAAAAATGTTTTAGGTTATTTAGAAGTAGTTTTATCATGAATTTTGTATTTTACTAAGTTATAAAAGTAGTGACTTCACTGGTACTTTTTTTTTAAACCTAAGAGCGAATTTATGTGAATTTTTTGTCATTGTATTTAGATATATAGACCTGAGTAGTATATGCTGAACTAATATAATAACTAATCCCAACGCAAATTCTGCAGCTGAAAATATTAAGAAAAAAAAGGTAAGTGACAACAAATTAACGTTATCAAAAATAAATCCCACTAATAAAACTATTATATATAAAGATATTCACATTAACTCGGCGGTTAACAATAAATGTAACGCAGTATTGACATTTAGGGCTATAGTAAGAAAGAATAGAAAGAATAGAATAAAAACTAAGTTAAGGTCACCTAATACCATATATTTTATAGTAATGTAGTTTGTTATTTTTTAAGATTTATGTATAAATCTTCACGGTACGAACAATTTACGGAATGCATTTCGAAAATTATTAAAAATGCTATGAAGAAACCTAAGAATAATTTACCTGCTTCTTCTAACATAAACACTAAAAAGAAGACAATTTTACCAAATATTAAGAAATATAGATAAAAAATGTCGCCCATAAACCCATTTTCATCTTCTAATAAAAATGACCTGTCGTCGTGGTTATCGTTTGTAAAGAATAAAGTTCCATGTATAGATAGCAATAACTCACTAAAATATTCGTCGTCGTCAAAATCTATAAAAATTACATAATACGAGTCTAGAACGTCATCTAAAAAATCGTATATATTTATCCTAATAGCAAGTAAATAAAAACGTAGAGCTATAGATACGGAGTTTATAGTATCTTTAGCAGCCTGTCCAAGATAACTTACACTTTTACCTTCTGAAGCGGATGCTTCTAAAAACGAAAAATAATGTATTGAATATCTATATAACATAAATATAATAATGATAGTTAAAAAATTAAAGAAGGAGGTATCTATAAATTCTATAACCTCTTCCTGATCATCATCAAAGGCCATCAATACCATACCTCAATATACTAGTAAAAAAATCATTGTTTGTGTAACAGCTTCAAATTGGATACGGGTTTCTTTGGAAAGAGAATAAAAATAGTAATAAAACCTTCAAAAATGTGTTGTGAAAAAATTAATTCATTTTAGTAAAAAAATTGTTGTAAATATATATATAATAAAATAAACGTATATAAAAAATAGAAATAACTGAACACACCCTTCGCCATAAAAAAAATTTAAATTGTTGAGGTATGAATCGAATACAGACGACGGAGATGTATTTATAAGACTATAAAGTATAAAACTGTTAATATACTCGTTAAAAAGGAAGAATAGTTCTGGAGATAAAATTAGTACGGAACTTACATGTTCTTGATAACCAGATAAAATTAACGTTGAGAAAGGTAAGTAGTATAAATTTAGAAACAATATAATATCATAAACAAACGAATCATATAAGAATTGAGGAGTTCGGATTTGCATATTTAGGTGTATTAACATTGCGTCTAGTGTCGAAAGTTTTACAATAAAGTCATTAAACATGTAGTTGGATAGGAATGAAGATTGGAATACGAACGAGAACATTGACCAATCAAAAGTAGCTAAAGTTGAGGTTTTTTCTCAATTTAAAGAGTCTGAGAGTCAAATTTGATCAGACATTGTATATGTCGACATTCAATTATTTTCTAAAAATAAATTAA
>Ga0115104_10691570_pt1 | contig 12668 bp, 26 predicted proteins | sample CN18umnscriptome_2_FD_89649 | JGI IMG/M metagenome (GOLD analysis project Ga0115104, IMG submission 89649) | Marine eukaryotic communities from Pacific Ocean to study complex ecological interactions - CN13ID_70_C50_10m_0.8um Metatranscriptome... | ecosystem: Environmental > Aquatic > Marine >...
CTAATTTTACACTAAAGGCCCGGCCTGGTCTATCTTTAGCTGCTTTTATTAACCAGCGTAAAGCCAATGTTGTACCTCTGTACCTACTCACTTCAATTGGGACTTGATAAGTAGAACCTCCAATTCTACGAGCTTTAACTTCAACTTTAGGAGTTGTATTAATTACTGCCAATTCAAAAACATTTAATGGATATTGCGTTGTCTTTTTAGTTATTAAACTAAAAGATTCTGAAATTATTTTACTAGCTAATTTTTTCTTGCCCTTTTTTAAAATTCGAGCAAGCAACAAACTGACTAATGGACTAGTTGTATAGTAATCTTTCTTAGGATACTTTTTTTTTATAACAATTCTACGAGACATATGATTTATGTTAAATTTTTAAATTATTTACGCCTTGCTCCTGCCCGCACACCATATTTAGATCTTCCTTGTTTTCGATCTTTTACACCAGCAGTATCTAATTTACCACGAACAATATGATACCTAACACCAGGTAGATCTTTTGCCCTACCACCACGCAATAAAACAACAGAATGCTCCTGTAAATTATGACCAATACCTGGAATATAAGCAGTAACCTCAAAACCAGTAGTTAATCTAACCCGGGCAACTTTTCGAAGAGCAGAATTTGGTTTTTTTGGTGTAGTTACATAGACCCGAGTACAAACTCCTCGCCTTTGTGGACATTTTTTTAAAGCAGGTGACTTATTTTTTTTACTTATTTTTTTTCTTGGGGATCTTATCAATTGTTGTATTGTGGGCATAATAATTTTTTATTTTTTTTTGTCATATTTTTTTAAAAATCTATCCACACGACCTTCAGAATCCAAAATTTTCATCGAACCAGTAAAAAAAGGATGATTTCCAGACCAAATATCGACATTTAATTTTTCTCGTGTAGAACAAACGGACATTACTAGTTGCCCATCACAATAAACTTGTGTTTCTTTAAACCATTCAGGGTGAATTTCTTTTTTTGGCATAGTATATTTTTTATCGTTTTGAAAATTGTGAAGCTTTTCTTGCTTTTTTCAACCCATATTTTTTACGTTCTTTTATTCTAGCATCACGTGTTAATAAAGATTGTTTTTTAAGAAAAGTACGGCTTGCAGAATTTGTTTGTAAAAGAGCTCTAGAAATTGCTAAAGAGATAGCATTCGCTTGACCAGATAAACCCCCCCCACAAACTTTTATCCTAACATCAAAAAGAACAATTGAATTTTTAGATACAAAAAACGGTTTATATAGTTTTAATATTAAATCTTGGTTTTTTTGAAAATAGGAAGAAGCTAATTTTTCATTTATATAAAAATTTCCTGAACCTGTGTGTATCTGTACTTGAGCAGTAGACTTTTTACGGCGTCCAATACCAAACGATATATTTGTCATTTTAAATAAATTTTTATAGAAAAATTGGTTTTTGTGAAGCGTATTTATGATCATCCCCTTTACAAACTGTTAAATTTTTAAAATAAATTCTACCTAACTTATTTTTTGGTAACATACCTCTTATAGCAGACTCTATAATTTTTTCTGGACGACGTTCTATCAAACTATTAAATTTTTCTATTTTCATACCTCCAGGCCTCCCTGAATGACGGTAATATTTTTTTTGTACGTTTTTTCTTCCAGTGACTCTAATTTTATCTGCATTGATAATAATTACTTTATTACCATTTTCTAAAAATGGAATATAAGTTTTCTTGTTTTTTCCCATAAGCGTTAGACTAACTTTTGTAGCCAAACGTCCCAAAATTTGATCATTGGCATCAATAATAAACCACTTAGGCGATTGTTTACCAATAGATTTTATGAAAGTCTGTTGCATAATTACAAAATTTTTAAAGTAAATTATATTTTTTTCTTAGAGATTAAATTTTTAATAAAATAGGTAACAAAAGATTAAATTTATTTTTAGCGGAATAATAGACCTCTTGAGCAGATTTACGACCAAAATTTTTAATTTTTTTAATATCATCTAACGAATATTTTTCTAATTCTTTTATAGAACGAATACCAATACCTTTTAAACATTTATAAGGACGTACAGAAAGCTCTAATTCTTCTAATAGAAAATTGTCTATTTCTTTTTTTATTGTATCCGCTTCTACAAAACTTTCAGAAATTAAATTTTCTTGTGTTTCATTTGTTAAAGAATCAAAATTAAACAATTCACGCAAGTGTAACGCAGACTCAAAAAAAGCTGCTTCTGGTGTTATACTACCATTTGTAATTATATCTAAAATTATTTGTTCTTTTTTTAAACCTTGTTCAGAAACCAAACTTTGTATTGAGTATGTAACATTTAAAACTGGCATAAAAATAGCATCAATGGGTAAGAATTCACCTAATAAACGGTCATAAGGTATTGCTCTAACAAATTCGACCAATTGATAACTTTTCCCAGTTTCAAGCCGAATTCCAAGTTGAAAAGGATAAGGTTCAGTTAAAGTTGCTATATAATGATTTTTGTTTATAACTTCAATATCTGGACCAAAATTTAAGAATTCTGATGTAATTATACCAGGGCCTAAAAAATCAATATACCCATAAAAAACCCCATGATTTTGTTGTCGGTTTTTATTTTTAAGAACAACTTGTTTCAAATTCAAAATAATTTCTAATAAATCCTCACGAATATAGGAAAGACCTGCAAATTCATGTCCCAATAAAGAATTTTTTATGCCAGTAATAGCTGTTCCATCAATTTCTGTCAGCAAAGAGCGACGTAAAGAGTTTGCAACTGTTAAAGCTTGGTTAACCCCGAGATTTTCAATTAAAAAACTCCCTTTTAATTGCCCACTCCCTTCAACACTAGCTTTTATTTGCTTAACAAAAATTTTTGTTAACATATTTTTTATGTTCGTTATTTTAATTAAAGTATTAAATACAATTAATAATTAATTGTTAAACTCGACGTTTTTGAGGCGGCCGACAACCATTGTGTGGCACAGATGTCATATCTTTTACAGATAAAATCTGTAACCCAGCATTTTGAACTGCTCTTATGGCTGTTTCACGACCCTTACCTTGGCCTTTTATAATAATATCAACCTTTTTTAAACCAAAATTAGATGCATTCAATAAAGCTGTTTCAGAAGCAATTTGAGCAGCAAAAGGAGTCCCTTTTCGGGAACCTTTAAAACCATTACTACCGGCGGATGACCATGATAAAGTATTTCCAAGACTATCTGTGATAGTAACAATAGTATTGTTAAAAGTTGAATGTATATATACTTTACCTGTGATATAGTTAAATTTGGGTAATTTTTGATTATTTCGTTTAAATTTTAACATTTCTTTAATTTATTTTTTCTTTCCTGCCACAGTTTTTTTCGGACCTCTCCTTGTACGGGCATTTGTTCTAGTACGTTGACCTCTTAAAGGCAACAACATTCTATGACGCTTACCTTTTGTACAATTTATTTCAGACAAACGCTTTATATTCAAACTAACAGTTCGCCTTAAATCCCCTTCAACTTTGTATTCATTTTCGATTACTTCTCGAATAGCTATTATATTTTCATCCTTTAGCTCATTCGTTCTAGTATTGGGATCTATATTTGCTTTTTTTAAGATTAAATTTGATCGAGCAATACCAATTCCATATATATCAGTTAAAGCAAATTCTATTCTTTTTGAACGAGATAAATCAATTCCTGAAATACGTACCATTAGACTCCTTTTAACCTTGACGTTGTTTATGTTTTGGATTTTTACAAATCACACGGATTTTACCATATCTTTTAATTACTCGACATTCAGTACACATTTTTTTTACAGAAGGTCTAACTTTCATATTAATTTATATTTTTTTATAATTTTTCTAGCATTGTTAAAGAATCAATACGACAACATAAATCAAGAGCAACACCAACACAAATTAAGAGTGATGTTACACTAAAACTGCTGAACCCCAAAAAATTAGGTAAATTAACAACAAATGCTATTGCAATCGCACCAATAAACGATAAACGTTTTAATGTTTTTGACAAAAACTTTTTTGTTTGTTTACCAGGACGAATACCAGGAATTATAGCAGCACGACGATTTAATTCTTCCATTAAATCTTTAGGATTAACTACAAAATTGGAATATAGAATACTAAAAATGATTATGGCAATAAAATTCATCAAATTATACAAAACAGATTGTATTCTCAGAAAAAATTCAGATGAAACATCAAAATGCATAAAAAGAAAGAATGAACTGAGGAATATTGAAAAAAATTTTACCAAAGTTATTGCACATATGATAGGAAAAACACCACCTTGATTTATTTTTAGAGGTAAATAAGCAATTTCTTCAGTAAAATTGTCTGAAGCCAATTGTTTTAACGAAATAATTGGAAGAAAACGTGTACCTGTGTTAATGAAGATATATACAAGAAACAATAAGAAAATATAAATTAAATAAATTAATAAATTTTTAGAATGTAAAAAATTATTTATAATATAAGGAAACCCTGCAAAAATGTTTGACGTTAATACAATTGCCGAGCCATTTACTAACCCAAGCTCACTAATAAATTCACATAAAAACAATATTATCATACTGCCAGTTACTAAAGACAAAATAAGTTGCAACCAAACTAAGTTATTTGAAACAAATATAATAGGTTTTAATAAAAGAACAATGGAAAAACTTTGTAGCAGGGAAGAAGCTAAAGTACCATAACGAGTGTATACTATAATTTTTTTACGACCAACTTCACCCTCTTCTTTTTGAATTTCTTTTAGGGTGGGTATAAAGTTTATAAGAATTTGCAATAATGTACTAGCATTTATGTAAGGTGTTATACTTAAGGTGAATAAACTTAAGACAATAATTTTATTTGTATAAAAATTTTTCAATAACTGGACAGAATTAGAATTAAAAAGTAATTCGACATCACGTTGGTCTAAATTAAATATTGGAATATAACTACCAACTCTGATAATAAAAAGTATTAATACAATTTTCAATAGTTTAAAGTATACGTCACTTTTCATAAATAAACTAAGAATAAATTTTTTCAAATTTGATATTACGCTCAGAAGCAACTTGAACTGGATCTTTTAAACTTTTTAAAGCTTCGATAGTGGAATAGGCATTGTTTAACAAACTATCCGAACCTAATTGTTTGGCAAGGATATTCTTAACTCCTGCTAATTCTAAAACAATTCGTGTGGCCCCACCGGCAATAACACCGGTACCACTAGACGCCGGTTTAATAAGTACTTCACATGCACCGAATTTTCCCTTTATCACGTGTGATAAAGTCCCTGATTTTGTTAATTTTACATCAATTAAATTATTTTTTGCTTGAACTTTTCCTTTGTTGATAGCCTGCATAACCTCTTCGGCTTTACCAATACCAACACCAACTTTACCTCCATAATTTCCAATAACAACAACTGCACGGAAACTAAGTTTTTTTCCACCTTTACAAACTTTAGTCACTCGACGAACCTGAACAACTCGATCGTTCCACTTTTTTTTTTTATAAGGACGAAATTTTCTTTTATTCATAAACAAAATTTTCTTAACTTATTTACCAGATTTACCCGCTTTACGTAAAATAACTTCATCAAAATACAAAATTCCCTTTCCTTTATAAGGCTCAGGTGGACGAATTGCACGTATTTGAGAAGAAAATAAACCAACCTTTTCTTTATCCGCACCACGCACAATAATTGTAGTGTTTGATTCAACAATTACTTCAAGCCCTTCAGGGATAGAGAATAATACCGGATGGCTAAAACCAACATTCATTTTCAAAGTATTTCCATCAATTTGAGAACGGTAACCAACACCAACCATTTGAAGTTTTCGCTCAAATTTTTGAGAAACACCAATTACCATGTTGTTAATTAAAGACCTTATTAAACCATATTTTTGACGGGCAATACGTGACTCAACATTTTTAGTAATATTTATTTTATTTTCAAGAATTGAAACATTAATTTCATCGTTAATTTTTCTCACTAATTCCCCAAATGGACCTTTTATTGTTAAATTTTGCCCATCCAAAGAAACAGAAACATTTTCCGGTATTAAAACCGGTAATTTACCAATACGTGACATAATTTAAATATATATGAGTTAATATCTACTAGGAAACGTAACATAAAATTTCACCACCGATTTTTTGTTTACGGGCTTCTATGTTTGTCATCAAACCCTGAGAAGTAGATAAAATAGCTATTCCTAAATTATCTAGTATAATGGGCAAATTTTTTGATTTTGTATAAACCCGCATGCCAGGTTTACTAACACGTGTAATTTCGGTTATAACAGGTTTTCTATCTTTCCCAGAGTATTTTAAATATAATAAAAAAGTGCTTTCTTTTTCTTTTTTGACATAATGTGAAATAAAACCATTACTTTGTAAAATAATAGCAATATCTTCAGTCAAACGTGTATAAGGAATTTCAGTTATATAATGCTTTACACGATTTGCGTTGCGAATACGGGTTAGCATATCAGAAATAATATCATTTACCATTAGAATTTTAAATTATTGACTAAAAGGAATACCTAATTTTTTTAATAAAACTAAACTTTCATTAGATGTTTTGGCGGTAGTGACCAATGTTATATTTAAACCTAAAGTTTGATCAACTTGATCATAATCAATTTCAGGAAAATTTAATTGATCTTTGATACCTAGATTATAATTAGCGTATTTATCAAACTGTTTTGGATCTAAACCTTGAAAGTCACGAATGCGCGGTAAAGTTAAATTAATTAAACGATCAAGAAAAGCGTACATTTTTTCTTTACGTAAAGTAACAGTGACACCCATAGGCATTTTTTCACGAACTTTGAAACCTGCAATTGACTTTTTTGCAATAGTTACAATAGGCTGCTGACCTGTTATTAATCTAATTTCTTCAACCGTTTTCTGAAGAAATTTGTTATTTTGAGCAGCTGTTCCTAAACTACGATTAATTTTAATTTTTTTATTTTAGGAATTTCATGTGAATTTGTATAATTGAAAGTCTCTTTTAGATGCGGAACTACTTCTTGTAAATATAAATTTTGAATTTTATGTAACATATCCTTTCTAAATTAAAGTTTTTAACTTCCGAGAATAACGAACCTTTTTTCCCTCCTGGAAAACAAAAGATACTCGAGTCGAAATACCATTAGAATCGCAGAACATAACATTCGAAATATGAATAGGAGCTGCAAAATTTATAATTTTCCCAACATCTTGACCTCCCGAAGCTTTAGTATGTTTAATTTTAACATTTATACCATCAATTATGATCTTAGATTTTTTATAATCCAAAGTTTTAATAGTACCAATTTTACCCTTATCTGAACCTGAAATAACTTTAACAGTATCACCAACTTTTAATTTTTTCATAATAAATATTTAAAATTTATAAAACTTCAAAAGCTAAGGAGACAATCTTAGTAAAATTCTTATCGCGTATTTCGCGAGCAATAGGACCAAAAACACGGCTGCCTCTAGGATTATTCTCTTTATTAATAATGACGACCGCATTATCATCAAAACGAATAGACATCCCATCTTTTCGACGTAAGGTATGGGAAGTCCTGACAATAACTGCTCTCACAATATCAGAACGTTTAATTGCCATATTAGGTATTGCCTCCTTAACAACTCCAATGATTACATCTCCAGTTTTACCATATTTTTTATTACCACCCAAGATGCGAATACACATAATTTTTCGCGCACCAGTATTATCAGCAACAGTTAAACATGTTTGAGGTTGTATCATACTAAATATTCGTAACTATATTTTTTTTTAAAAATTTTTTTTATTTGCCACCTTTTTTTTCGACTTAATGGCCGTGTCTCGCTAATTAAAACTGTATCACCAAGATCACATTTGTTTAACTCATCATGTGCTAAAAAACGTTTACTCGTTTTCAAAGTTTTGCCATAAAGTGGATGAGAATAAAGATTCTCAACAAGAACAACAACAGTTTTTTCCATTTTATCGCTTACCACTGTTCCAATTTTTTCTTTTACTACCATAAAAATTAATCAATATTTGTTAAAAGTCTAGCTAAACGTTTTTTATTCTTTTTTACCTCATGAGACTTAAAGCTACGTCTAGTAGCTTTTCTAACTTTTAAATCAATTAACTTAGAAGCTATTTCTTTAATTTCGGACATATTTGATTCGACATTTAGACTTTCAACTTTTTTCATTAAAATTAACTCTCCTTGATTAAAAATTTTGTTTTTATAGGTAATTTATAAGAAGCCAATAACATTGCTTTTCGAGCTAACTCAACATTTACTCCAGATAACTCAAACAAAATATTACCAGGCTTTATGACAGCAACCCAGTGACCAACCGCACCTTTACCAGAGCCCATTCTCGATTCAGCGGCTCGAAAAGTTACAGGTTTATCCGGAAATACTGTTATCCATAACTTACCCCCCCGTTTAATAGTACGCGTAATAGTTCGACGTGTTGCTTCAATTTGCCGGGAAGTTAACCAAACCGGTTCTTGAGCTTGTAAAGCATAATCTCCAAAAGAAATTTTATTGTTTCTCGAAGCCTTACCTTTCATTCTCCCACGTTGATACTTTCTAAATTTCGTTCGTTTTGGACTGAGCATAATAATATATTTATTTTTTATAAAATTTCACCCTTGAAAAGCCAAACTTTTACCCCTAATAACCCATAAATGGTTTTCGCTTGAGTTTCAGTGTAATCAATATTCGCACGTAACGTATGTAAAGGAACACGACCGTCACGTATCCATTCTTTTCTCGCAATTTCAGCCCCATTTAAACGACCTGAAATTTCAATTCTTATACCAATATTCTTTGCAAATTGAGAACGTGCTACAGCTTTTTTTAAAACACGACGAAAAACAACTCTTTTTTCAAGTTGTTCGACAATAAACGTACCAATAATAGAAGCTTCTGAATCAGGAACATCAATGGAAATAACATTAATATCTATAAGCTTTACTAACTTATCAACTTTATTTTTTAATAAAAATTTACTCAAAATTTGGTAAACTTTTGCAAGATTTTCACCCGAAGTTCCAACAAAAAAACCAGGTTTGACAGCAAAAATCGATACTTTAATTTTATTACAAACTGAATTGCGAGTAATCTCTATTTTCGAAATGCCTGAATTTTTTGCAAAAGAGAATGAACCTATACATGTTCTTATTTTAAAATCTTCTTCTAATAAAGAAGGATAATTCTTAAACTTTGTGAACCAAATAGATTGGTGTGTTTGAGTTGTATGTAATCTAAAACCTAATGGATGTACTTTTTGTCCCACAATAATACTTTATTAAAAATTTTTTTCCAATACAATGCTGATATGACAAGTAGGTTTTCGGATGGCATAACCTTGACCTTGAGCGCGTGGCCGAAATCTCCTTAAAACAGGGCCTTCATCTGCAAACGCTTCTTTTATTACTAAATTTTCTTTATTAATAGAAAAATTAGTTTGTGCATTAGCAGCTGCCGAAGAAACAACTTGCCAAACAGGACCGCAAGATTTATAAGGCATAAATTCTAATAAAATTAGAGCGTCTTTATATGTTTTACCTCGAATTTCATTCAATACACGGCGAACTTTTGTAGGTGACATTCGGATGTAACGGCCAAAAGATTTAGTTTTTATTTTTTCATTTTCCATAATCAACGTTTTGCTTTTTTATCAGTTTTTACATGCGAGCGAAAGTATCGGGTAGCTGAAAATTCACCTAATTTATGCCCAACAATTAACTCTGAAATAAAAACAGGAACGTGCTGTTTTCCATTGTAAACAGCAATTGTGTGACCAACCATAGGAGGGATAATCGTAGAAGAACGCGACCAGGTTTTTATAACTTCCTTTTTATTGACTTCATTTAATGCATTAATTTTTTTTAAAAGGTGATATGCAACAAAAGGACCTTTATATAGCGACCGTCCCATTATGTACTCCTTATTTTGATAATTTTATAATATAATTGTAATTACTAAAAAGTTAATTAATCCGTCTTCGAACTAAGTAAATATCACTTGATTTTTTAACCTGTCGAGTTTTAACACCGAAGGCTGATTTACCCCAAGGAGTGACGGGCCTTTTTCGCCCAATAGGTGAACGACCTTCACCACCTCCATGAGGATGATCACAAGGGTTCATAACAATACCACGAACCGTGGGCCTTACACCTAACCAACGTTTTCTACCAGCTTTACCAAATTTTATATTGTTTATATCTAAATTACCAACAACTCCAATTGTAGCGAGACAATTACAATGAATCAGACGAATTTCTTTAGACGGTAAGCGTAAAGTAACATATTTCCCTTCTTTGGCTAAAATTTTGGCACATGTACCGGCAGCACGTACAATTTGTCCGCCACGTTTTGGATGAATTTCAATATTATGAACTTCTAAACCCAAAGGAATATCATTAAGAGGTAAAGTATTCCCGACATCTATTTTTGCGAGTGGCCCAGAAGAAACTCGACTCCCAACAGATAAATTATACGGATGTATAATATAACGTTTTTCACCATCTTCATAATTTAAAAGAGCAATACGAGCATTTCTATTTGGATCATATTCAATACTAGAAACGATTGCAAAAATGTCAGATTTGTTTCTTTTAAAATCAATTAAACGATAACATTTTTTATGGCCACCTCCACGATGGCGAACAGTTATTCGCCCAGATGTATTTCGGCCTTTGCGACGGTGATTTGAAACAGTCAACTGTTTTAAAGATTTATTTTTTGTTAACTCTTTGAATAACGAAACACCACGATTTCGACTACCAGGAGTATTTGGTTTGTATATACGAATAACCATATCAATTTTATGTGTTTGAAAAATAATCTATTTTATAAGGAGCTTCTAATTTTACAATAATTTTTTTATAACGAGAATTATATCCAGAAAATTTACCCACAACTCGTTTTTTTCTGGGTAATAAGATAGTATTGATAGAAGATACTTTAACGTCAAAAAAATCTTCAATCAAGGTTTTTAACAAAGGTTTTTTTACTTTACGGTCTACTAAAAAAACATATTTATTTTGTTCAAGTAAAAGTGTTGTTTTATCTGTAATAAGTGGTGCTTTTAATACATAACACCAATTAATATAATTATTAAGATTATTAGTCACAAAAATTCTCCTTTAAAATTTTAAAAGAAGTCCGATCTAGAAAAATTTGTTGGGCTTCTAAAATATCCCCAAAAGTTACATTTTTTGCTAAAATAACTTTAAAATGTTTACGATTCTTGAAGAAATTAACAGTATCTAAATCAGAATTAGACAGAATAATGAGAGATTTTGTAAAATTAAAATTGTTAACATTTTTTACAACAATATGCTCTATGAAATATAACCAGTAATACCAATTTTTCTTATTAAAAATAAATAAACGATCTTTTTTATTAAAGAATAAGCTATTAAATGCTAAAGTATATTCTTTTTTATTCAATTTATGCTTTACAAGATGCGGTTGTGGGCCAAAAATAACACCACCACCACGCCAAAGAGGAGAAGTGCGAGAACCAGCACGGGCACGGCCAGTACCTTTTTGTTTCCAAGGTTTACGTCCACCACCCCTAACTTCTGACCTATTCTTTACAGATGCGGTTTTTTGTTTTTTGTTTTTTTGGTAATTCTCAAAAGCTCGATGAACTAAGTAATTAGATTGATGTGTTTTAACTTTTAATGTAATTGATTCTGAAAGGCCTACTTCTGTGTTAGAATCATTAAGTACTAACCACGAAACTTGGCAACGATCAATAGAATTTGTCAATTTACTTGAGATTGTTAAAGTACGGGGAGAATTTAAAAAAGTATTATAAGACATAATTAGACCCTCTTTGTAGGTTTGATAGTAATAAGATTACCAGGTTTACCTGGAATTGAACCACTTAGAACAATAATATTATTTTTTAGGTCAATTTTAATTATTTTTAAACAGGAAATAGTAACAGAACTACCTCCTAAGCGACCTGGCATTTTCTTTCCAGGATATACACGGCCAGGTGTTGAACCTTGCCCAATAGATCCTGGTTGACGGTGATTTTTTGATCCATGGGTCATAGGACCTCTTGTAAAATTATTTCGCTTCTGATTTCCAGCAAATCCCTTTCCTTTTGACTTTGCCGTGACATCAACTAATTGACCTTCTTTAAATTGTTCGACATTTAGCAACTGTCCTAACACATAGTCGTCACACGTCTTAAATTCCTTTAAGAACTTTAAAGCTATGGTATTTGTTTTATTTAAGTGTCCTAGTTCCGGACGATTTATTTTTCTTCTTGGGATAGGGAAATAACCAATTTGAATAGCATTATACCCATCAGTGGAAACTTTTTTTATTTGTGTAACAATACACGGCCCTGCTTTCACTATTGTTACAGGGGTAACATCTCCATCTTCTAAAAATAATTGTGTCATCCCTATTTTGTGACCCATTAAACCTAGTGCCATAAATTAATATGTTTGATTAATTATTAATTAGTATAGTATTTCTTTAACAAAACAACCAAAATTCAATTAAAAACTAGCTTACTGTAGAATTTAAGTCAATAGACACACACGTAATTTAATTAAAAAAAAGTTATAGTGAACCACCCCTAAGGGCTAAAATTAATATAACAATTGGACCTGATAGTAATATAATTCCTGCAGATAAGAGTTGTCCTATTATTTGAAAATTCATA